>Ga0268262_10004352_pt1 | contig 14692 bp, 14 predicted proteins | sample TergutNc150P3_FD_190354 | JGI IMG/M metagenome (GOLD analysis project Ga0268262, IMG submission 190354) | Nasutitermes corniger P3 segment gut microbial community from laboratory colony in Florida, USA - Nc150 P3 (SPAdes) (version 2) | ecosystem: Host-associated > Arthropoda: Insects >... | reverse complement strand
GTTTCCTGAAATTGCTGCGGAATCCATCAGCGCCGAAAGGGAAAAAACCTTGAAAACCGATCCGGGCTCGTAAGACCATATCGCGGGCCGATCCATGCGGGAAATTTCGGATGAATTCTTCCAGTTGTTGGAATCGTAACCAGGCAGAGAAGCGCTTCCAAGTATATCTCCGGTTCTTGGATCCATAGCCATAAACATAACCGCTTCGGCCTTGTTTTCATCCATTACCTGGGTTGCGATACTTTCAAGCAGGTACTGGATATTCACATCCAGAGTCAGGAATACCTGACTACCTCCGGTTCTGCCCAATACCCCTTGTTCAGCTTTTAACTCGTTGTCAAAGGCGTATTCTATCCCCGCAAGGCCTGAGCCTTCGTCCCCTATAAAACCGATGATTTGGGAAGCCAGGGTTCTTTCCGGATATATTCGCCCCACCATGTTTTCAATGCCCACACCCCGGAGGCGGCCTTCCGAAATAGCCGCTTCAATTAGCCTTACTATGGACTCATTCACCTGTCTTTTGAGGTACATAAAATTGCTGGTGGAATTTTTAAATGAATTTATTCTGTCCAAAAGCGCCGCCTCTGATTCTTCCAGATAAGGGGCGAGCTCCCGGCTGATTTCTTCGGGATTTTCAATTTCCTGCCGCCTGAGGGTAATGTTTCCAAGCCTGGTTTCAAGGGCCAAAAGCCGGCCGTTACGATCCAAAATGGGCCCTCTGCCTGCCTGTCTTACAGTTCTGACCTGCGTTGTGGACTGTTTTGGGAAAAGCATTAAATAGCCATAGCGGGCCAGAATAGCCAGGCTCGCCAGGGCAAAAACGGACGCAAAAATTACGAAGCGTTTTTTACCGGCAATTTGAGCGTTCCCGCCGGTTTCTTCGCGGAGGTTTTCGCTCATCATTTGCCCAATACTCTTCCTATAATGTGGTTTTTTGGAATTGGCCCATAGTTGCGGGAATCGTATGATTGGGAACTGTTATCTCCGAGTACGTAAAAAAAACCGTCAGCAAGGCTCTCTCCGCATCTTTTAACTGCTATTTCCCCAGCGGGCGTATAAAAAATCACCACATCACCTTCTTTGGGCCCTCCCCATGAAAAAATATAAGTAGACGATCCCGGAAGCCTGATTCCATACGAAGCCTTGTACACCATAAGTATGGCCCCGCTCTTTATCGCGGGAACCATGGAATTTCCCTCGGCAATCATGAAATCCAAAATAAAAAGCTTTATTACCAGGGCTGCAATAAAGGCCGTCAGGATTGCTTTTCCGGTCATAATACAATTGGCTTATTATAGCCAAAAATTATGTCGATAAACCAGTATACCATGAACAGTTTACTGCTTGATCAAAAGGTAAGAAGAAGAAAACAACGAAGACCGGAAATAAGGAACGACCACGCGCGGAACTCGCTCCAACGGGATTCATCCGGACGGAACTCGTTCCGCAAAGATCCAAAAAAAGCGTTCAGGCCCAAAGGGGTAATTTCTCTTTTCGAAAAGAATGTCAAATTAATTGACGGAGTAAGGCAGAATCCAGCCAGGGTTCATCATCAAAAACCGGAAAATTTCAGGCCGAGTTTCAGGCCCATTGGGCCCGCTGTCAGAGAAGAAACGGACAATGCCGACTTCGGCAGGAAGCGGCATCCTTCGTTTACTGTACCCTTAATTCCAATCGCGGCCCTCTTTCTTTTGGCCTTGGGTGTTATTTCGATTCTGTACAGTCAGGGCGCACTAAGCTGGATTAACAGGGATGCTGTCAGCACCGCCAGGGACAACGGCAGTCAGTATAACCTTGCCCTTTACGCCGGGGTGAATCCCCTTGAAGCCCAATCGGCTTTACCGTTTGAAAACGCATCAGTAAAGGACACAGACGAAACCATTCCCCTGGACATGACGGAAACCTTTGCCTGGCAAAGCTATAAAGTTAAAAAAGGGGACTCGGTATCAAAAATTGCGGCGGCGTTCTCCGTTTCAATGGACGCCATTATCGCGTCCAACGGAATCAGCAATGCCAGATCTCTAAAAGAGGGAGAGACGCTCCGGATTCCAAATATGGACGGTATTCCATATACGGTTAAAAGCGGGGACAGCCTTTCAAAAATATCCAAGTCTATGGGAGTGCCGCTGGAGGCAATCCTGGACGCCAACGATATACAAAGCGATGTCATTAACGCCGGAACAACCCTGTTCATACCTGGCGCAAGGATGAACAAGGACGATCTTGCCCTGGCCCTCGGCGAGCTTTTCATTTACCCGCTTAAGGGCGCAAGGCTAAGTTCGCCATTCGGCTGGCGGAATGACCCCATCAGTGGTGAAAGACGGCATCATGCTGCGATAGATCTTTCCGCTCCTCAGGGTACTGTGGTTTGGGCGGCAATGGACGGAAAGGTTTCGAGTTTTGGCTACAATGCTACTTACGGAAACTATATTATACTAAGCCATGCAGGAGGTTATCAAACTATGTACGCTCACCTTCATACCATTTCGGTTAAGAAGGGCGAAGCGGTTTCCCAGGGAACCAAGATAGGAACCGTGGGAAACACCGGGTACAGTACCGGGCCGCACCTGCATTTTGCGGTTTACAAAAACTCAACTGCAGTTAACCCACTTGATTATTTAAGAAGCCGATAATAAAATAAGATACTTGTATGCGCAAACTAGTTCTGATTCTTATTGCTTTTATTGCCGTGGTAACTTTTATCAGGGCTTATGATCATTCAGACAGGATAGCGCCTGCTGAATTTGATGCCGGTGAAAATGTCTCTCTATCAGTATCAGTCGAGTAAAATATGACGTATGAGAATAAGCCGTTCATTCTGACAGAAGAAACTTCTTTCGAGTCGGTTTTGGATACTGCCATTGAACGGCTCAACGAAAAACACATTCAGTATTCCCTGCGCCGTATTAGGGAGATGGATGTAGTTCTGGCCGGTTTTGAAAAAGAGCTCAACGATTTTTTGAACGCTGCCCATTAGAAATTTTATTGAAAGTTTTATCGAAGAATAACCTGACAGAATCAAAAAGCCTCTTGAAGAATCCGCCCTTTTCGGCGTTTTGCGCCGTAACCAGCGCAATTTGTCTTAGTTCGCCAAGGCTGTCGTAAAGCACAAGGCGTCCCACCGCCTGCCCCGCGTTAAGTGGGGCGATGATCGGTTCTTCCAGCTCAATTTCCCAAAAAAGCCTGTTGCCCCTTTCAGCGAGGGCGGTAAAATTAAGCGGCTCTTGCAGGGTAATATCCGCGTAGTTGTCTTTGCCTTTCCAGATACGGACAGGCGGAAACGCGCCGATGTCTGGCCGGATTGTCTTGTAACGGGCAAAGGCCCACTCAAGAACTTTTTCCCCGTCCACGTCCCGCTTTCTGTCGCCTCCCCATTCCGATGGAGCGCCGAGGATAACGGCGATAAACCGCGTTTCGTTTCTTTCAGCGGTCAACGCGATGTTGTATCCAGATTCGGGGATGTACCCGGTTTTGAAACCGTCGACCCCTTCTACTCTGCCAAGCAGGCTGTTGTTGTTTCTATGAAGCCTGGTTCCGGGATTTCCCCGCCTTTCCGGGGGCACGTTTTCCGCCTTGGGGTATGCGAATTCCTTTACCGAATGATAATCCCTAAGGCTCTCCGGGTGCGCTTGCAGGTAGATCCGGCATAACTCTGCAAACTCTCTGGCGGTGGTCATGTTTTCTTCCGAGTAACCTGATGAGTCCACAAATCTGGTTTTGTTAAGTCCCATCGCCGCGGCTTCCATGTTCATGATTCGCGTGAATTCTTCCACCGAGGGTGCAAGACGCAGGGCCGCCGCCGTCGCGGCGTCATTGCCCGAAAAAATCGCCATGCCCAGCATCAGTTCCCTAAGGCTTAAAGTCTGGCCCTGCGCAAGGTACATCAAAGATGAGCCGGGAAGCTGGTTCACCGCCCAGCTCTCCCTTGGCGGAGTGATAATTTCGTTAAGGGAAGCTCTGCCTGAAGCGATTTCCTTAAAGACCAGGTGCATGGTCATGAGTTTTGTAAGAGATGCGGGGGGTATTTCGTCGTCCGGATTTTTGTAGTAGACGATGGTTCCGGTTTCCGCGTCCATCACCACGGCGGATTGAGAGTAAAGCTCTAAAATGCCGGAGTTTTGCGGTGATTGTGCGATTGCGGGAAAAGCGAGGAATACTAAAACCAGCGCCCACAGTATTCCAAAATTTTTTCTCGCCAAGGCGCGAAGCCGCATCGAACCTTCGGTTCGCGGACACAAAGTGTATGTTCGATAGATTTTCATTATCCAAGATATAATATATTCAAAGAAAGAATCTTGAAAGTATAACGATAATATTTCTAACAACAACTTTGCGCCTCTGCGCCTCTGCGTGAAAAATTATGGAGTAAAGGTTTAGTCACTATAATCAACTAGAATTCCGCCTGGCCAGGAGCGCGGGGGAAGGGAATAACGTCGCGGATATTCACCATCCCTGTAACGTATTGAATAAGCCGCTCAAAGCCCAGGCCGAAACCCGAATGGGGTACGCTGCCGTATTTGCGCAGGTCAAGATACCACTGGTAATCGGCAATGTTGAACTTCAGTTCCTGCATGCGCTTTTCCAGCTTGTCGTAGTTTTCTTCGCGCTCGGAGCCGCCGATAATTTCACCCAGACGGGGAACCAGGACATCCATTGCCCGGACAGTTTTACCGTCGCTGTTTTGTTTCATATAAAACGCTTTTATCTCTTTGGGATAGTCCGTAACAATTACAGGCCCGCCCGCGACTTTTTCCGAAATGAACCTTTCATGCTCGGTCTGAATATCGCAGCCCCAATAAGGCTTAAATTCAAAAGGCCCGCCTTTTTCCAGTTCCGCAATTGCGTCGGTGTAGGTTATGTGTGAAAACTTGGAAGAGGCCACGGATTGAAGGGTTTCAATAATTCCTTTTTCGATATGGGAATCAAAAAATTCCAGGTCTTCGGCGCAGTCCTTTAAAACCGCTGTGAAAAGGGATTTTAGAAAATCCTCCGCCAGCGCCATATTGTCTTCCAGACGGAAGAAGGCCGCCTCCGGCTCAATCATCCAGAACTCCGCCAGGTGCCTTGTGGTGTTGGAATTTTCAGCCCGAAAGGTGGGGCCGAAAGTGTAGACCCTTGAGAGGGCTTCCGCGTAAGACTCAACTTCAAGCTGGCCTGTTACGGCAAGGCCTGTCCATTTGCCGAAAAAATCCTTCGAGTAATCCGGCGACTTGCCGGATTTTGCCAGAGCCGTAAGGTCTAAGGTCGTTACCTGAAACAGCGCTCCGGCCCCTTCGGCATCGCTGCCTGTGATTATGGGCGTGTGAACGTATTGAAAATGGTTGCTCTGAAAAAACTCGTGAACCGCGATGGCCAGTCTGTTTCTTACCCTGGCAACCGCGCCGAAAGTGTTCGTCCTGGCCCTTAAATGCGCTATTTCGCGGAGAAACTCCAGCGAGTGCCGCTTTTTTTGAAGCGGGTAAGTTTCCGCCGGGGCCGCGCCCACAATCAAAAGGGAAGCAGCCGCCACTTCCACCGCCTGCCCTTCCGCCGGGGAGGAAACGAGTTTGCCTGAAACTTCCACCGCTGCCCCTGTGCTAAGCTCCGCAATGGCTGTTTTTGTCGCGGCGTCCAGGCCGGCGGCCGTATCGAAAGTACACTGGATGCCTTTAAAGCATGAACCGTCGTTTACTTCCACAAAGACAAGGTTCTTCATTTCGCGCTTGGTTCTGGCCCAGCCTTTTACGCAAATCGAGCGGCTGTCCGGCTTGGAGTTAAGAAGCTCTTTAATTAAAGGATACATAATAGAAAAAATATAGCAATTTATGGAAATAAGGGGAAGTGCGGACGGGGATTTGGCAGGGCAGCATATTTTCGTTGACGCTATTTTTTTCCCGTGTCATACTTTTCTCTATAAATACATACAGGAGAAAACCATGGGAATTTTTGATAAAAAAAATTGTGATGTTTGCGGCGATAAAATCGGCCTTTTAGGCAACCGTAAACTGGAAGACGGGAATTTATGCGGGAACTGCGCTAAAAAGCTTTCGCCATTTTTTACCGGACGGCGCAAGACAACGGTGGCCGATATAAAGCAGCAGCTCGCCTACCGCGAGGCAAACAAGCAGGAAGTGGCGCGCTTCAGTATGAGCCGTCAATTCGGGCAAAATTACAAAGTAATGATAGACGACCGCACCGGCAAGTTCATCGTTACGTCTTCCAGCCACTGGCAAAGCGAAAATCCGGACGTGATAAACATTTCCCAGATAACAAACTTTAAGATTGATATCCGTGAAATCAGGGAAGAGCTTATGACCCAGGACAACAATGGCAGCTCGGTCAGCTACAGCCCGCCCCGTTATGAATACTACTACGATTTTTATGTTGTCATTAACGTCAATTCGCCCTATTTCAGCGAGATAGAGGCGAAGCTCAACAAAAACAGAACCGGATACCGGGGATCGCCTGAGTACAGGGACTTTGAACGTCAGGCGTATGATCTGCAAGAAGCGCTAAAGATACGCCCGGGTGCGCAGGGGGCCGCGCCTAACGCATACGGCACTCAAGCCCCTCCAGCGCCTGCCGCGCCAGCGACTCCGAAATTTTGTCCCAACTGCGGCGCGGCAGTGCCGTCGACTGGCGGCAAATTCTGCGGGTCTTGCGGCGGCCCATTGCAAGGATGAGAATAGGGGCATTTATTTATGGAAGGTGAGAAGAAAGAATTAAACCGCGTTGAAATGTCCGCGCGCGTAAACGACGCAAGGAAAAAAACGAAACTGTATTCAGCGATAATAACTGTATCTGTAATTGGTTCGTTATTTTTTTCCATTCCGCCGGTGCTAATGCAGACAAATACTCCGCAGTCGTATTTAAGATTTCCTTTTTATGTCTTGGCGGTGTTTTTTTCCTACAAAAGGTATTCGATTGGAAAGGTCCTGGCTAAACTCGTCAAAGAAAACATTGTCTGTGAAATTCTGGCGGAGACCTTTGAACTTGAGACCTATTTGCCGGGCGGCTGCCTTCCTGCGGAGCAGATCGACGAATCTGGCCTGTTGGGCGGCTGCGGCAGATGCAGCGGAAGCGACCTTGTTATAGGCAAGTACAAAGGCGTACATGTCGAGTTTTGCGACATTGCCGTTGACCATGAGATCAAAAATGCAGACGGCGAGCTTACTTACTTTAACGTGTTCAATGGCCAGTGGCTGGAAATCGCTCTTAAAAGACAGCTCAGTTCCGCCGTGTACCTTGCCGAGCGTATAGGCAGCAACTCCATCAGGGGCAGTTTAAAAATGCAGGAAGTAACGACCGACAGCGACGCTTTCAATAAAAAGTACCAGGTACTTGCGAAAGACCCGCAAATGGCGTTTTATGTATTAACGCCGCATTTTATGGAATACGTAACAGCCGCGGACGCCGCGGCAGACTCGGTTACTTATTTTTGCTTTATGGGGAACCGCGCAAGAATCGCAATGGGAAGAAAGGACAACGAGCGCGATTTATTTGAATTAGGCGATATAAAAAAATTGAAAAAGAAGATTAATCTGGACTGGTTGCGGTCAAAGATTAACTCTGATCTGCGGTACATCACGGGTACCCTTGATGAGCTGCTTAGAAACGAATACTTATTTGGAGGAAGGTAAATCGAATGGGAGTAATTGGTTTCGTTATTATTGGGGCGGTCGTTGTTTTAACGCCGGTTTTTTGGTGGATTGGCACGAGCAATGACTTTGAGCGAAAATCCATTAAAATGGACGAGGCGCTGTCCGGCATTGAGGTCGCGTTGACCAAACGCTACGACATGCTGACAAAACTGCTCGATGTGGCAAAGGGGTTTGCGGCCCACGAAACAGCGCTGTTTACAAAGGTTGCGCAAATGCGGCGCGGTATGTCTGTCGGGGAATTGAACAACGCAATCGGGCAGGCTGACGCGATGGCAGCCAAGCTATTCGCGGTAGCCGAAGCGTACCCGCAGCTTCGCTCGGCCGAAAGTTTTAAAGAACTGCAATCCGGTATACGCGACTCGGAAGAGCATTTGCAGGCGGCAAGGCGGCTCTACAACACTACCGCGACAGCCTATAACACGGCGGTTGCGGTATTCCCGTCAAGCATCGTCGCAAAGTCAAAGAATTTGAAAAAACGGGAGTTCTTTGTCGCAGAGGAAGGCAAGCGCGCCGATGTCGCAATGAAGTTTTAGGGCAGGTTAGTGGAGAACATCCAGGGGGCATATTTGGGCCCTGCCGAATTGACCGCGCGAATAAAATCGGCAAGAAAGAAAGTAAGGCAATGTGTGCTCTTCGGGTTTTTAAGCCTATTTGCCGCGGTCATTGTGGTCGTTTTACTGGGCCCTTACGAAGCAATCGGCCCTCTGGTGTTTTTTTTGGCAATTCTTTTTCTGATCCTTTCGTTGTTTTTTTTCCTTCATAGATATTCTTACAGAAGTATCCCTGGAAACCTTATCAAGACAAACATTGTCTGCGAATTACTTGCGGAAACATTTGAACTGGAGTCTTATTTGCAGAATGGCTGCTTTACCAAAGAACAGATCAATAGTTCGCTTTTGTTTGACCACTGCAGTGAATGTAATGGAAGCGACCTTGTAAAGGGGAAATATAAAGGCGTCCCAATCGAGTTTTGCGACATCACGCTTAAAAAGCAGTGCAGGCTTTCAGACGATAATTATACCATCGTAACCGTATTTAAAGGACAGTGGCTGGAAATCGGCCTTAAAAAAAACCTTGACTCCCCTGTGTACCTTGCCGAGCGTACAGGCAACGCTTTAACCGGCTGCGTGAAAATGCAGGAGGTAAAGACCGACAGCGACGCTTTTAATAAAAAGTACCGCGTACTGGCGGAAAACCAGCAGACGGCGTTGTATATTTTAACGCCGCATTTTATGGAATACATAACAGCCGCAGATAACGCCGCGGACTCTGCTACTTATTTTTGCTTTTCAGGCAGCCGCGCCATAATCGCGATGGGAAGCAGAAGAAACAGGCGCGATTTATTCGAGATCGACAAACCAAAAAAAAGCATGGACTGGTTCAGGTCAAAGATGAAGTCCGATCTGCGCTACATCACCGGCGTCATTGACGAGCTGCTAAAAAATGAATATTTGTTTGAACGGGGGTAATTTGAATGGGGTTTATCGAAGACAGTAAGGCTCAGGCGAAAAAGGCGGTAGGCACCTTTATAACTATTGCCTGTTTGATAATCGCAATTATTAGCTTGATAGTTTTAATAGTGGATCGTGTTGGAGCGAATAACGCAAAATCCGCAATAGAAAACGCGGTGGAAACGGGCGGCAAAGTATTGCCTGAAAACGAAGGCAGGCTGGTGCTTGTCAGCGGCAAGGTAACGGCCGGAGATGACGTTACACTTAACGATCCGGAGTTTGGTGTAAGCGTCCGGTCTCCTTATCTGGAAAGGTATGCACAAGTATACCGGGAGCATATAGATTCCAGCGATCGTAAATACTGGAGCTGGGATTGGCAAAAAGATAATAGCGCCCGCTTTTATTCCTCCGCCAAAATCGGTGAATTTGAATTGTCAATCGAGCAAGTGGAAAAGCTCAGTGCTTCCATGCGGTACGTAAGCGAATTAAAAAACAGCATAGCCGAAAGGTATTTCCTTATAGTGAGAGATAACATACATTATTATTATGTGCCCAAAAATTATGATTCATTTAATCCATCCGATGTAAAGCTGTACGAGGGCGATGGCAGAGTTTGCTTTTTAACAATCGACCTGTCAAAACCGGCGGAGTATACCATTCTGGCAAAGCAGGAAGGCAGCAAGTTGACGAATTTCCATATTGCAAACAGCGTTGACAATGATATTAACTATGTTTACGAAGGCAAAAAGAGCATAAGTGAAATATTGAGCCTGTTGGATGCGGACATGAAAAAAAAAGATGCTAGCTCAGGACTTATTATCATGGCTGTTGGTTTTGGCGGCACGGCTATTTTGCGCATCTTGCTGAAAAAAAGACGAAGCAGGAGATAAAGGAGATTTTATGAAAAAGGGGATTTTATTTAGCGTTGTTTTTAGCGCAGTGTGCTGTGTCTTGCTTTTGATGGCCGCCTGCACGAAAACCGCTGACCAGGCGTCGACAGGAGGCAGCGGGCTTCGCGCAATGGAGTCGCCGACACAGGAAAAGCTGGGCGGTACTTATTGGAAGGCTGTTGAGTTCCGTACCGATATGTTGTCCGCGGACGGGCTGAGAACCGAGCTGTTTCTTTGGAAAGACGGCACGGGGCGTTTTGTTCTTAGGCCTCTTGATCCCGAAAGCTTTGCCGTTTCAATTTTCGGTGAAGACATTATGTTCGACTGGGCCTTTAAGAACGGCAAATTGATATTGTCATGGCAATACGGAGATCTATACACAGGAGCGTTTGAGGATGGCCGCCTTGTTCTACAGTACACTAGTACGATGATTGGGGAAACCTTCCCGGTTGTTATGGCACAGGCCGCCATGCCGCCATACGGCGCGCGCTGGAACGAGGTATACCGGCTATACACGGCGGAATTGCTTGCAGCGCAGGAATACTCTGGCGCAGTGGCCGCCAATTGGGATAATTTTGATCCTGACAGCAGATACCCCGCCTTGTTGTCAGGCGCCCAGCTTGCAGACCTTAATTTTGACGGAATCCCTGAGCTCTTTCTTTTCGATCCTGGCGCCAGCGCTTCTCAAGGCGTACACATTCTTACGATAAGCAACGGAAGTGTCCAAATGATATTCAGAGGCGATGCAAACATGGGCATGATAGACCTGTACCGCAAGAAAAGCGGCGGCAGTCTGGCATACAGCTTTATAAGCGCCAACGGGGATTTTGACAGCTACGAAGGAGTTTACTATTTAACCGACGCGAATACCAAAATGGATAAAACTTTCACCGATTCCGCAAAGCTTGCCGGGTTCTCATGCTTTGACCAGTATGATAATGCTTTTGAATATCTGGGGTCTACATACACTGTCAACGGACGCGAAGTCAGCGAAGAAGTGTATAAAAGGCTGGAAGAGGATCTGTATAAGGACTATGAAAAAATTTCGCGAAGGCCGGTAACAATGGAGTGGGAGTGGGAAAGCGACGATGATTATGGCCGGTATCTTATCTATTGTGACGAGTGGGAAATTTCATGGTTTCTGAATTCGTACCAGCCGGAAAGCGGGAACTAATTGCCTTTAACCCATAGCTAAAGCGATCCACTTTTGCGTTTTGGCATCATAGCGGAATACCTCATAACGGTAGTTTACGGCATATATAGCCCTTGTTACAAAATGCCTGCTATTAACGTAGTTTCCGAGATGAACGATATGGCAATCATCCCCGTTAATATCAACTTTCTCTTCGCCGTTTACGACCACCATACCCCTGGCAATGCTGTTCATGGTTTCTTCGCAAAGAGTTTCGAGGATAGATAAAACCTCCTCCTGAAAAAACCACCTGCTTTCACCCGTCATATCCACGTCCTCGTCAGGCTGGTTGAAGCGCGCCAGTGAATAACCTTCAGGCGTCAGATTGTCTCCCATAAATAACGGGTCGCCGTCCCCCTGCCATAACGTCCAAAGTTCACCATCGGTCTCAACAGAATACTTCCCGCTTATCTTTTGCGGCGGGCTTTTTGTATCGCCTTCAGGAGTGTCCCACCAATCCAGCGACAGATCAAAGGAAAAAGCCGCCGGAAACTGCTCGGAGTTTTTAATCAGGTTTATTTTATAGGTTCCCTTATGGAGGACTATAAACCCGTTTTCATGGCGCCTTTTAAGCGTAACGCCTCCGGATTCGTCAAACGATAGAAGCGCGGGGGTGTAGGCAGGGATACTTCCAATCGGCATACAATACCAGGCAGCGTCACATAGGGTCAGCAGTTTCCAGGGCGCCAGGAGGTTGTAACGAGAGCCTTCCCTGTCGGCTGCAAAAAAGGCTTTTTCGCCAAAGCCTGCGTTGTCATCTTCAAAGGAGAGCGAAGCGATATTATTAATAAGGGGTAGTTTTCCGTCAATGTGATAAGAGGAGTCATTCAGCATCCTTTCAAACAACTGCGCCATGGGATTTGCCAGCAGCCAATTCACAGTGCCATCGTCCATCAACAGCATGATCGACGGTATTATAAAATCATCGAAATATTCGAAAGGGAAATAATAATAATCCATGGCCAGCACTTTGCCGACGCAGGCGTCCAGAACTTTCCCCGAAAAACCGCTGATCTTGAAGGGGCCACTTTTGGGTATGGCGCCAGAGGGGTTGTAAACGAATTCTTCGATATACAAGCTTAAATTGTACTGCTTTTCCCACTTGTCCAGGTTAAAGGTTAACGTGGCTTCTCCGTTTTCGATGCGTACCTCCACGAGGCCTTCCTCGTCCTGGCGTATAACAGGGCCGACGGCATTGCCGGAAGCCTTTTTTTCGCAGCCAGGAAGGCATATTAAAATAAAAACTAAAATGAACGCTGTTGCTTTTTTGTTCATGAAGGCTATACTCCTTTTGTCTTTAGTGTATTATACACATTATGGAGAAAGAAAACCATGAAAAGATTAATTGCCCTTATACTGGTACTCACCGCCTTCCTCGCGGGGTGTGGCGCGAAATCTTCGAGTAAAACCGCTTCGATTATTGGACTCTGGCGCTGCACATTGGCGGAGGCGGACTTTTCTTCGGAGATCGTGGGGTATCTGCGTTTAAATGAAAACGGAAACGCCGCGTTTGACTATGGCGACGGTTACGGGCCCGCAGGTATGGGGATGGTTTTTTACAGGGGAACCTGGGATATGGGGGCGTCAAACCAGAGCAATCAGCTTGTCCTTGATTTGTCGCTTGACTGTGCGATTTTTGATGATGATGATAGTGTTCAAAAGAGAATAAATGGCAGATATACATATAAAATTGAAGGCAAGAGTCTTACTTTGACATTTGCCGACGGGGCTCCCCTATACTACGCCTTTGATGACAAACCCGTGCGGAGCTATATTTTCAAGCGGGACGACTCGCCTAAAGAAGCGTTTTCCCTGTGGGAAATGAGCGACACTGAGTTGATTATTTATCTTGGAGTCAGTGTTAAAGAAGCGGCCCGTTATTTTGCTTCCGGCATGAGCGCTTTGATAGATGGCGGTCTTTCTGAACTGCCAAACGGTGATATTGGCCGCGACATCTGGCTGGGAACCAATCGTCAAAAACAATTCGTAAGGGAAATTCTTTATGCCGTCAGTAACAGCGGCGTAATTTATGAATACGATGCTTTAACAGATAGCTGGATCGGTGTTAACGCAAAGTAACATATAGCAGGAAGCATGCTTCCGGATAATTACAGTTTCATATTTTTGCCGCGGAATTCTCTTTCCACGTCACGTTTTATGTCGTTCTCTTTTATATCCGCTCTTTTGTCGTATTGTTTTTTCCCTTTGCAAAGCCCCAGTTCAACTTTTACCCTGCTGTTTTTGAAATAAAACGAAAGGGGAACAAGCGTATAACCCTTTTCTTCGGTTTTCCGCGTTATACGCTTTATCTCGTCACGGTTTAGAAGGAGTTTTTTTTTCCTGTCTGGGTCGTGGTTAAAAATTGACGAGAAAGGATTTTCCGCGATTCTGAGGGAGTGAAGCCAGACTTCCCTGTTTATTACCTCGGCCCAGGCGTCAGGGAAAGATATTTTTCCGTCCCTGAAGGATTTTACTTCCGTACCCAAAAGCTCTATGCCGCATTCGTAGGTTTCGTCAACGGAGTAGTCATGCCTTGCCTTGCGGTTAATCGCTATGATCTTGATGCCATCGCTCATTTATGGGACGTTCCTTTTTAGAACAATCACCGGCCTTGCGGATACAAAGGGCGAGCAGAAGGACGGCGGAAGCGAGCCCCTGGTTTTACTGTTTACTGAACCCGCCTGATTTCTCCACGAGCCTCCCCTGACCGGCCTTTCGGGCGAAAACTGCGGCGCGCCTTTCGGAACTGAGAGAAAACTTAAGTGAACGTAGGGTTCTTCGCACCACTCCCAAAAATCGCCGTATTCAATTGCGCCGGAAGAGGCGGCGTATTCCCATTCGGCTTCGGTAGGCAAGTGTACCTCATACGAAGCGGAAGCTAATTCACGGGGCAATGAAGAATTTAGCCAATTGCAAAAAGCCACAGCCGCGTACCAGGAAATTCCTGAAACCCCGCTGTCCGGGGCCTCGTGAATGTCTTCAAGGTATCCTTCATTTACAAGCCCTTCTTTAATGAGGGCGGCAATGTTTTCTTTTTCCCACTTCGGTTCCTGCTCAGTAAAAGCGCGCCAGGCGGCGGGGCTTATCGGGTTTTGTAGGATATAAAAAGTATCAACTGTCTCACCCTTTGGGAAATTTGCTCCCAAAAGCGGAAGGCCGCCCTGTACCATGCGGAAGCTAAGGCCGCGTATTTGAACGCTCTCAAAGCGGGGCGCTCTGACACTATGCGAAGAGCTTTCGTTTTTTTGCGAAGCTTCTTTATACCAGGCGGAAGCGGTAACAGCGGATTTGGCTTCTTCGGTTAAAAGAGCGCCAAGCCAGAGCGCCGCCTGGGGGTTATCGCTTAGAAAGTCAATTATGTCCTCGGAGGAGCCAAGCAGGCTTAAAGGAGAGGGAGAAAGTCCCTGATTGTCGAGCAGGGTTTTTGCCCTGATAAGGTCGCGAAGGCTGGCCCTTGTAACTGCAAAGCGGGTTGAGGAAGCAATCGTGTCTTCCATGGATTTTCGCAGGGACGGATCG
>Ga0268262_10004351_pt1 | contig 14694 bp, 14 predicted proteins | sample TergutNc150P3_FD_190354 | JGI IMG/M metagenome (GOLD analysis project Ga0268262, IMG submission 190354) | Nasutitermes corniger P3 segment gut microbial community from laboratory colony in Florida, USA - Nc150 P3 (SPAdes) (version 2) | ecosystem: Host-associated > Arthropoda: Insects >... | reverse complement strand
CCGATCTGATACGATACATTATCTGCGGGGCCTTCAATATCCACGCTAAGGGTATGTCCAACTTGTGCGATTCCGGTAATGTTGACAGTGGTTGTATCCCCGCCGCTATGCCCGCCTGTAACAGTGACCGTTGCCGTGCCGGATTTGGAAGTGTCCGCGGTAGAAGTCGCCTTGACGGTCAAGGTTTCCGCAGTTTCGTTAGCGTCTACGGTAAGCTTTCCGTTTGCGTCAATTGCAGTTCCCGCCGCTCCGCCTGTTACTTCCCATTCTACGGTCTGCGCCGGGTTATTTTCCCCTGTTACCGTTGCTCTAAATTGCCGTGTATCGCCTTTGGCTACATTCACGTTTTTGGGGTTGACCGTTACGCCCGTAACCGTAGGATCAGTTGGCTCGCTGCACGCCAATACCAGGGATGCCAGTATTACCCCGGCAAGCAGAAAAAGACCGGATTTCATGTTCATTGTTTTATATCTCCTTAGAATAAAAATCACTTTTGAGGAAAATTATTTTTAGTTATGGTATTATTACATACGAAACGTAATTTTTTCAATGTAAGGATTTTACAATACGGTTACTTAATAAAGTTAGGAATGAGCAGGGAGAACAAAAGAGCAAAGAGCAGGTATTAAATAGCAAAGTAAGAGAGTAACCTTCTTAACTTTGCTATTTGCTATTCAATGTCAACAAGTTAAGAAAAAGGAGTCAACGAATTACCCGAATTATAACGAATAAATACGGATTTCTGTTGAAATATTCGTGTCCATTCGTGTCATTCGTTGATAAAAATTCTTAACTTGTTGACATTGATTTGCTATTTGCTATTTGCTATTTGTTATTTGTTATTTGTCTTGACTCGTATCTACATTTTGTATATACTATCAGGATAGAGGTGTAATATGCTGCAATCAAAAGCGACAGTCTCCATGTGGGGAAACAGCCAGGCGCTGAGAATCCCTGTTGAAATGACCCGCTATTTGGGAATTTCCCCGAATGACGAAGTTGTTTTGGAAGTCAGGGAAAACGTATTGACCGTTTCCAAAATCTCAACGCCCAGAGAAGGAACCATCGAATACCTTTTCAAGGATTATTCGGGAGAATCTTTTAAAACAGAATTAACGAACCCTGCTGAACCCGTCGGGAACGAGAAATGGTAAACAATGTCCCGATGCAGGGCGACATCATAAAAATTAACCTTAACCCGAAACAGGGGCATGAACAAAAAGGGTACCGGCCCTATATTTGTCTAAGCCATCGCCTTGTAAGCGATTACGCCAATATTGCCGTGTTCGCCCCGATTTCAAACACGCCCAGACGGTACCCCCTGTATGTTCCCTTGAAAAATACCGAAACAACAGGGTCTGTTTTGCTTGACCAACTGGTTACCATTGACTATAACGCCAGGCAATGGAAGTATGTTGAAACGGTCGGATATGAATTTCTTGAGGAACTGCTGAAAAAGGCTGCCGTTGTTTTTCAGAATAATAAAGGGTTATATACCGCCCCTTATTCTGCCGATAATAACAATGATGGACTATAGAGCTTTTCGTCATATTTTGGCGCTTGTCTGCCTTCTTTCCCTGCTGCCCCTGGGCGTTCACGCGCAGGCGAATAATGCGGAGGACAAGAAAGAACTCCCCCGGCAGTTCAGGGAAATAAGCCTGGGGATGAATCTTGACAGCCTCAAAGACGCGCTGCAAAATGACAAACTATTCAATTTTCGCGGCGACAGGGACGTTTCCTTCCTTCCGGTAAGGGAAGAAAGCCTTGTTGAAACAACAGGTTCGTCGTTTATAAGGCGGGCTTTTTTCCAGCTCCGCGACGGCTCCCTCTTTATTATGTCGTACAGCCTCAACACCGGAATGATGGATCATTACTCGATGTTTACCACCCTGTCCGGGAAATACGGCGATCCGACCTACATTACCCCGAGAGAAGCGGTATGGGAAACCGAAGACACCCGCATAACCCTTGAACGCCCGCTGACAATAAAGTACATTGACAAAAAAGCCTTTGAAGATATAATAAGCGAGTCAACCCTTATACAGTCCCGCAGGGTACAGGAGCGCCAGGAATTCCTGAACGAATTCTGACAAAAGAAAAGAGAAAAATGAAAAGTGAAAAAAGTAAGACTCTTCTAACTCTTTTCTCTTTTCTCTTTTCTTTTTTCTTTTTTTCGGGCTTTGCCGCCTGCGCCCCGCAAAAACTTAAAACCACGGTACTGAGTATTGAAAGGGACGGCGTTCAGGTTGCCGAGATAACCGTGGAAATAGCGAAGACGGACGAGGAACGCGCGAAGGGGCTGATGCACCGGAAAAAGCTTGCGGACGGGGAGGGGATGATCTTTGTTTTTGACCGCGACCAGCAGCTTTCGTTCTGGATGAAAAACACGCTAATCCCCCTTTCAATAGCGTTTATCGCCTCCGACGGCCATATTGTAGAAATTAAAGACATGCAGCCGAACGATTTAAGTTCGGTGAGATCCTCGCGCTCCGTGCGTTACGCGCTCGAAGTCCCCCAGGGCTGGTTCGGGCGCGCGGGCATACAGGCGGGAGATGTTGTAAAACAAATAGCAAATAGCAGGTAGCAAGGAGCAAAGTAAGATACAACAATCTTAACTTTGCTCCTTGCTATTTGCTCCTTGCTCTTTGATTACTCTATTGGCGTTCCGTTTACCTTTAGTATGTTCTTGGTAACTCTCGCGTTTCCTTCGGCAAGGTAGTTGGGCGGCCCGCTGTAGGATTCCACTTTTAACGCTACTTCGTACAGCTTGGCGTTGTTCATGCTTCCCAGCCCGTTATTGGCCCAGGCGTTAAAATGCTGCGTAACGGATATTGTTCCGCTGTTGCGGGATGAACCTGAATCTCGGATGCTGAAATACTGTTTAAAATTTCTGTCGCCTTTAATGGAAGGCGCGTTTGTCCTCGGCACTTCATAAAACTCGTACCTTGCGCCGTCAATCGTCGCGCTTCCTCTGGCAATCGCTCCCGTGCTGTTTTTCGGGTTAAACTCGCCGAATCTTTCTATGATGTAGTATTCGATCAAATCGTCCGGGCTGCCGCCGGATAACCAGCCGTAAACAGAAATATACGCGTTCTTGCTGCCGCTGCCGCCGGGTAAATTAAACGTGGGGACTTCAAAGTCAATGGTAAAGGTGCCGATCTGGGAATGCGTCTGCGTCTCATTGTACTTTTTGCCCGCGCGGAATAACACGTTGTTAATGCCTTTCCAACTGCATTCAAAAGCCCCGCCGACTCCAAGCGTCATGCTTGCCGTTCCCCTTCTGTCCTGGTTCCACATTTCAACGTCGTAACCTTTGTTTATTGCCGTTTTTTGCCATGAAGAAGCGCCCAGGTCATTGTTGGTCCATGTTACGCCGTTGTAGTTAACAGGGTTTGTTTCAACTATTGTGATAGTGAAATTATCAATATAGTAGAAAGTGGTTCCGGCTGTTTTGTCATTGTTAAGGTACAGCACAGGAGAACCGTTGGTCGGGGTTCCCGTCCATGTCCCGCTCATGGTGTGCCATGTGTTTGCCGCGGCGTTATTCATGCCGACTATTATAGGATAATTGCTGTTATTCAACTGCCAGTACAAATTTCCCGCAGCCCCTTCCCGTTTAACCTCCACCGAAAGAGTTATGGTAATTTCTTTATCTTTATAGGCGGACAGGTTATACGTAGCCACCATCCAGTCCAGCTTCGACGCTTCTACTTTCGTGATACCCGTCCGGCTGCCCTCTGAAACATTCGTCGTGGCCGCGCCTGAGGGGCTTGCCAGATTCGCAGTAGAATCGGCTGCTGATTGCATCTGAATCGGGCCGATTGTCCCGCTGCTTACAGTGCCTGAATTTCCGGCTCGGGTAACGGTTACTCTAATAAATTTACCCTCGTCAGCCGTAACCAATGTATAGTTTTGAGAAGTCCCGTTACTGGTAATGTTGCTAAACGTGCCTCCCGCCGAATCGCCGCGTGCCCATTGATAGCTGATATTTCCGCTTCCGTTAAGACTTGTTGTAACCGAGGCAAGCTGTTGCCCTGCTTTGGCGGTTCCGGTAACGGTTACCGAGCCTGTTAATGCGGGAAGCGCGACCGCCGCAGTCGCCGCGCTGGTTACAGCGCCTGAATTTCCGGCTCGGGTAACGGTTACTCTGATAAATTTGCCCCCGTCAGCCGTAACCAATGTATAGGTTGATGAAGTGGCGCCGGAAATGTTGCTAAACGTGCCTCCCGCCGAATCGCCGCGTGTCCATTGATAGCTGACGGTTCCGCTTCCCCCAAGGTTTCCGGTATCTGCGGCAAGCGTCTCGTCTACCCGGGCGGTTCCGGTAATGCTCACCGAACCTGTTAACGCGGGGAGCGTAACAGGGCCGACCGCCGTTGCGCTGCTTACGCTGCCTGAAAATCCGGTTCTGGTAACGGTTACTCTGATAAATTTGCCCGCGTCATCCGCAGCCAATGTATATGACGCGCCTGTGCCGATGGGGGTTCCTGTTGTTGCCGCCGCCGAATCAACCCGTGCCCATTGATAACCGATGGTTCCTCCGCTTCCTCCAAGGCTGGCAGTATTCACAGTAAGCTGCTGTCCTACTATTGTACTTCCGGTAATGCTTACCGAACCTGTTAACGCGGGAAGCGTGATCTGAGCGGTCGCGTTGCTGGTTACGCTGCCTCTGTATCCGGCTCTGGTAACGGTTACTTTAATAAATCTGTCTTGATCAGCGGTAACCAATGTATAAGTTGATGAAGTCGCGCCGGAAATATTGGTTCCCGCAGCCGCTGCCGTATCGCCCCGTAACCATTGATAACTTATTGTCCCGCTTCCCTGAAGGCTTCCGGTACTCGCGGTAAGCTGCTGTCCTACCACTGTGTTTCCGGTAACGCTTACCGAACCTGCCAACGCGGGAACCGTAACCGTTGCCGTGGCAAATTTAGAGGTATCAATAGTAGAAGTTGCCGTAACAGTAAGCGTTGCCGCCGTCTCGTTAGCTGACACGGTTAAAGTTCCGTTAGTCTCAATGCCGGTTCCTGTTACCCCGCCTGTTACAGTCCACGTAACTGTCTGCGCCGGATTATTGGTTCCGGCTACCGTTGCGAAAAATTGCCGCGTCCCGCTTTTTAGCACTTCCGCAGTTGTCGGAGTTACCGATACGCTTGTAACTGTGGGCAAGGGAACGGTTTTCGCCAAAACCGGGCCGACAGCGTCGCTTGTTATACTGCCGTTATACCCGCTTCGGGTAACGGTTAATTGTATGTGTTTGCCTACGTCGCCTGAACCCGCCGTATACGTTGACGAAGTCGCCCCTGGAATGCCGGTAAACGTACCTGCTGCCGAATCGCCCCGCGCCCATTGATAACCGATAGTTCCGTTTCCGTCTCCAACAAGATTTACAGTATTCGCGGTAAGGGTTTGCTCTTCCTGTACGATTCCGTTAATAGTTACCGAACCGGTTAACGGGGGAGTCGTAACGGTAACAGTTGCCGTGCCCGACTTGCCTGTATCAAATACCGAAGCCGCCCTGACGGTCAGATTTGCCGTTTGCCCGAAGGCTACGGTTAAAGTCCCGTCATTGGCGATAGATGTCCCCTCTATTCCGCCTGTTACAGACCATGTAACGTCATCCGTAATGGTCTGCATCGGATCATTTTCTGTAGTTATCGTTGCGGTAAACCGCCGTGTTCCGCCTTTATTTACGCTTGCGGTTGGAGGGCTTACCGTTACGTTCGTAACTGCCGGATGAAGAACGGTAACAGTTGCCGCGCCTGATTTTCCGGTATCAATAGTGGAAGTTGCCGTAACGGTAAGGCTTTTCGCGGTTTCGTTAGCAGCTACGGTCAGAACGCCGTCTGTCGTAATGCCGGTTCCGGGCGCTCCGCCTGTCACTTCCCATATAACGGTCTGCGCCGGATCATTGGTTCCGGTTACCGTCGCGATAAAAGCCTCTGTCCCGCCCGCGAGCAGGCCGGCAGTTTCAGGCTTTATTGTTACAGCCGTTACCGTAGGAGTGGGAGCGTCAGCCGTCAGAACCGCTTCGGTCGCCGCGCTGGTTATGCTGGCTGAATCGCTTAGGGTAACGGTTACTTTTATAAATTTGCCCTGATCGTCAGCGGTCAATGTATAACTTGACGAATTCGCGCCGGGAATGGGCGTACCCTCGGCATCCGCCGTATCTGCGCGTTTCCACTGATAACCGATCCCGCCGCTCTCGCTGCTAACGGTAAGGGTATGCCCTACCTTTGCGATTCCGGTAATGGCGACGGGGCCGGTAACCGTGACCGTTGCCGTGCCGTACTTGCTGTTGTCCACCGTAGAAGTCGCCCTGACTATCAGGCTGTCCGCAGTTTCCCCGGAGCCTACGGTCAGGGTGCCGTCAGCGTCAATACTGGTTCCGCTTGCTTTTTCGCCTGTCACTTCCCATACTTCCCAATAAACGGTCTGCGCCGGATCATTGGTTCCGATTACCGTCGCGGTAAACGCCAATGTTCCGCCTTTGGCGGCGATCGCGTTTGCGGGGCTGACCTCTACCTCGGCGACCGTGGGCGTGGGCGCGTCTTTCGACAGAACCGCCGCTGTCGCCGCGCTTGTTATTTTCTTTCCGTCTATAGTAATGATTACCTTTATAAATTTGCCTTGATCGTTATCGGTCAATGTATAATTTGGCGAATTCGCGCCGAGAATCGGCGTGCCTTCGCCGTCCGCCGTATCTGCGCGTATCCATTGGTACGAAATAGTACCGTTTCCTTCATAATTCACCGTAAGGGTGTGCCCTACCTGGGCGACTCCGGTAATGCTGACCGTATTTGAGCCGGGGTCTGTACCCGCAGGCTCGGATTCGGCAGGGGATTTACAGGCAAAAAACGCCAGACATACACCGGCAAGCAGGATAAAACGGAATTTTACGTTCATTTTTCTCTCCTTTAATATAGAAAATATAAAAAGAAAAACACCCAGACCGGTGTACGCCAAGAGTTGTACGATATTTAGAATGATACTACTATTATAACACATTACAAGTGAAAAGTGAAAAGTTAAAAGTGAAAAGTGTGAAGATGTACGATTCTTCACTCTTCACTCTTCACTTATTTTAGTTTTCTTCTCAGATTTCGCCTTCGGTTGCGCTCGTTTGCCTTTTCCGCGTCGGTTTTGACGGGTTTCGGCACGCTGTCAGTGCTTGCGCCGGGTTCGTAGATCCGCACAGGCTCGCGGCCAGGGAGACGCGAACAAATGATAAGCCACGCTATGCCGAAAACTATCATGTAAAAACAAAGCACTTGCCCGGTGGAAAAACTTAAAAGGGGGTGGGCGTAGGCAGGGGGCAGGCTGGTTTTGACAAATTCAACGCGGTAGCCGAGTTCGGCGTCCGGCTCGCGGAAGTATTCGATGATGAAGCGGAAAAGGCCGTAGCCCAAAAAGTACAGGCCGATAAGGAAACCTTTGAACGGCTTGCGGTTGCGGAAAAACCAGATTATAGCCCATAGCACAATGCCCTCAAAAATCATCTCGTAAAGCTGGGAAGGGTGGCGGGGGAGGTTGACCAGGCCGCCTGTAACAACGGTGCCTGTTTTTTCAACAGCCTCGCGCACCCATTGTTCGTTGGCTGAAAAGAGCCTGGTGGTTTCCTTAGGGAAAACCATTCCCAGGGGGCCTGTTGTCACCCTGCCGTACAGTTCCGCGTTGATAAAATTCCCCAGCCGCCCGAAGGTGTAGCCCAGGGGGATGCTTGCCGCGTACATGTCCCCGAGTTCCCTGAAACTTAAACGTTTTACCTTGGAGTAGATTATCACCGCCAGGCATCCGCAGAAAGCCCCGCCGTGGTAGCTCATCCCCATAAGGCCGGTGAACCTGCCGTCGCGGAAAGGCCAGAAGATCAGCCAGGGCTGGCGTATATAAATGTCGCTTGTCTCATAGATAAGGGTGGAAAAGAGCCTTGCCCCCAAAAGCAGGCCCAGTATGCCCCAACTGAACAGCGAGTACAGCCCGTCGTCCGTCATGGGGAAATTCCGCTCTTTAATCTGTCTTCTATATACAAGGAAAGCGGTGGTAAAGGCGAAAATGTACATCAGCCCGTACCAGCGGAACGGCAGTCCGGGTATCATCTCCGGTTTGAGCCACGAAGGAAAATTAACCGATAACAAATGCATAATAGCCATTGTACATCAGCAAATAGCAAATAGCAATTAGCAAATAGCAAAGAAAGAGAGTCCTATCTTAACTTTGCTATTTGCTACCTGCTATTTGCTATTTATTTTGCTCCCTGCTATTTGCTATTTGTTTTTAGTTTTCTCAGTTCAAACAGTATCATCGTGCCGGTTACGATTAACGAGAAACCGTCCGCCACGGGCGAGGCTTTTACAACGCCCCACAGGCCCCAGAAATGGCCGAATACCAGTATACAAGGGATAAGGGCGAGGCACTGGCGCAGCATGGAGAGGAAAATCGAAATTTTCGGGCGGCCCGTCACTACAAAAAGGTTTGTCGAAATTACCTGGAAACCGGCGGTGGGAAGAAGGAGCATCATTATACGCATGGCGCGGGGGGCAAATTCCATCAGCTTGGCGCTCCCCTCCGGCGCGAAGACCCTGACTAACTGCGCGGAGAATAGCTGGACAACGGCAAAACCTACTGTGCATACCATAGTAGCGGCAACGACGGCCCCCGTGTAGGCGCGTAAAACGCGGCGGAACTGTTTCGCGCCGTAATTGTAGCCAAGTATGGGCTGCGCCCCCTGGTTTATCCCGAATATCGGCATGAGTATCAGCATCATAATGGCCCCCCCGATGTTCATACCGGAAAGGGCGACGTCGCCGCCGTTGGTGATGCCCAGATCGCGCGCTCCGTACCAGCCCATGCTGGTATTGTACAGAAGCTGGACCGCGGACATGACAAACTGGAGCAGGAACTGGGCGGAGCCGAAAGTCATGATCTGGAGGGCGATTGTCAGCGAAGGCTTGAACTCCCTCGGCCTGAATTTAATCACCGCTTTATTCCCCAGGTTGAAACTCAGTATCCACGCCATTGAAACGGCCTGCGAGATGACGGTCGCCCAGGCCGCGCCCTGTACGCCCCATTTGAAGATAAAAATGAAAACCGGGTCAAGGACTATGTTCAGTCCCGCGCCGATGATCATGGCGATCATGGTGATGGCGGGGAAACCCTGCGCCCTAGTGCAGTGGGAAAGGCCGAAACCTACCATAGAAAAAGTCGTCCCGTATAAAATGATCCTCATGTAGTCGCGGGCGTAATTCAGGGCTTCGCTTCCCTCCTGCGCCCCGAGGAGCGACAGTATCGGCTCCAGAAAAACCAGCCCGGCAGCCGTCATCAAAAGCCCCGCGCCCAAAAGCAGGAAAAAGCAGTGGTTCAGGGCGTTCTCCGCTTCTTTTTTCCTGCGCTGGCCGAGGCGCATGGAGATCATGTTTGCCGCGCCTATGCCGAAGAGCATCCCGAAGGAGAGCGCGATGGTCATCAGGGGAAGCACCAGGGAGAGGCCGCCCAGGGCAATTTCATTCACCCCCTGCCCGACAAAGATACGGTCAACAACATTGTAGAGGGCGTTGAGCAGCATCCCGGTAATAGCGGGGATAGAGAACTTGAGAAGCAGCCTGCCAATAGGCTCGGTTCCGAGTCGGCTTGCCGCGTCAACAGTATTAGGAGTTTCAGACATTTTTTCGTTTACATCGGGCATGATCTACAGTAGCAGAATCAAAGAGCAAATAGCAAGTATCAAATAGCAAAGCAAGATACAACAATCTTACCTTTGCTATTTGCTCCCTGCTCATTGCTATTTGATTCTTCGTTACCTGTTATCTTAATTCGTCTGGCTGCAGCAGCGACGATAGCACTATGTCTAACAGCCATTCGTCGCTTTTGGTGATCTGGCGCAGCACGAACCATGAAACGGCGGTAAGCACGAGGAAGGCGTACTGCTGGAAACTGAAAACCATGAATAACGTGATAAAGGCCAGCAGTACAAACGGGACAAAGGGTATGCCGAGCATTAAATCGCGGTGTATTACACTTCGTCTTACAGGTATAGCAAAATCAATTATTTTTTTTGCAGCTTTTGACGATTCCATCATAACCCCCCATTACAAAAGAGCAAATAGCAGGTAGCAAAGAGCAAAGAGCAAATTTAAGATTTTTGTCTCTTGCTTTGCTCTTTGCTCCTTGCTCTTTGCTATTTGATTCCAATCATTTCCGTTATTGTGGAAAGGCTTAACAAAATAACGCATCCGGCAATCCAGGTGATGAACTTTCTGGTTATGCCGGGTTCGCCCCGGTTCATGACAAGCCCCAGGCCGAGACAGCCCAGGGCTATGGAAACAACGGCCTTCATGTAGCCGGACGAGAAGAATTTCAGAATGGTATGCAATACTTTTTCCAGGCCGCCTGATACCCGGATGTCGCCCTGATACTCCGGCTGGTACGCGGATACGCAGAGTTGCGCCGAGACCAAGAACATAACAAGCAGCAGGGCGGTTTTTTTCATGGTTACGTCCATGCCCCCATCATGCCGACTACCGTGGAAAGGCTTAACAATAAAACACAGCCCGCAATCCAGGGGATAAATTTCTTGATCATGCCGGGTTCCCCACGGTTCATGATCATGCCGATTCCCAGCCCGCCCAGGGCTATGGAAACAATCGCCTTCATGTACCCTGACGAAAAAAACTTTAACACCGTGTTAAGGATTTTCGGCAGGCCGCTTGAGTCCAGCAGGGCCAGGGCGTTATCGCCCGTGCCGTCGCCCGCGTAGCCGAAGGCAAGCGCAGCGGAAAGGGTAAAAAAAACGAGGGCGAGGATGGCGGCTTTGCAAGCAAAGCCTTTGCGTGTAGATTTGTTCATGGCAAACTCCTTACAAAAAAAATATATATTATATACATAATATATTCACACTCTTAACTCTTAACTCTTCACTCTTAACTCTTCTTTGCTCCTTGCTCCTTGCTAATTGCTCTTTGTAATCGCTCTTTGTTTCTTCATTTCCAGAATCTCATCGACAACGATTCCCGTTTCCCTGTCTTTTTTGATGTAAATGATTATGTCAATATACTCGTTCAGATCGGGCAGGCTCGATTCGTTTGGATAATGATCCAGCAGAAGTTTTTTTATCCTCGTGATTGTCGCGGCGGACGAATTCGCGTGTATCGTCGTTACCCCTCCCGGATGGCCGGTGTTCCACGCGTCCAGAAGCTCCGCCATAACCGCGCCTTTCCTGACCTCGCCGAAAATGATGAAATTGGGGGTGTAACGCAGCGACAGCAAAACGGCAAGGGTGGCCTGCTCGCTGCGGATAATCGGCATGTCGGCGTATTCGCCCTCGCATTGCAGTTCCGAAACGTCCTGGACAATGTAATAACGGTGCCTGGGATAAAATTCGCATTTCTTTTTGATAATGGCGTTAACAAGAGTCGTTTTCCCGCTGCCGGTGCCGCCTGAGACGATAATATTTTTGTTTTCTTTAATGTTATTGACAATAATCTCGTAACGCTCGCGGCTCAGTTGCCCGTTCGCCGTATAATCCTCCAGCGTGTAAATTTTTTCAGGCGGTTTTCGTATGGTAAAGGAAGGGGCCTCAATCCACGGGGGGAATATCGCCGTAATCCTTGAGTTCTTCCATTCGGGGACAGGCACGGTTCCTTCAAGCACGGGGTATTCAAAAAAATTGATGTTCAGTTCCATGTATTTGGCTATCTGGTTGAGAAGCTGGAAACGCTGGCTTACAGGAAGGGTAATGTCGCTGTTTTCTATGTCCGCGCCGAATCTTTTAAAGCTGATTATCCCTTCTTTGGAGCAGAAGATGTCGGTCAGCTTGGGATCGTTGAAAAGCCCTTCAAGCTGGCGGAGGTTGAAGCGTATATTGTCGAGTTCCCTTTTTTTTGTTTCTTCGCCCGAATGTATCATAACGCCCCCTTTGTTGTCCCGGCGCATTCCAGAAGAAGCTCTTTGCGAGTCTTCGGGACCGGCAGGTTGATCTTGTCCTTATATCGCGGGTCGGAATAGTAGACGTTCTTCTTGGCGATTATAGCGGGGCTTCCCTGGGGGAAGATCAAAAGCTGGTTGGCGGGAAGGTGCTGTATCTCGTCTGCGTTCATAAGGCTGCGCTGCTGGGTCTGCTCGGAAATGCTGAAATTGTTCGTCCCCGCCTCGTGCTTGTTCCCGCTGTTGGAAACGTTGGAAAAAGTGACGGATTCGATTCCGGTCATTTTTGAAAACATTTCCGCGCCCTTAGGGTCGGACATGGCGTAGGTCATCATGAATTTGCAGTGGTCGAATATGGCGGTATGCTCGCCGTAGAGTTTGTAAATCTGGCTCGGCGACTGGCAGATAAGGTAGAAGGTTATGCCGTACCCGGCAAGAATGCCCATCATCGTTTCAAGAGTTGTAAAGGTTCCGAGGGTGGGGAACTCGTCGATTAAAAACAAAATAGGGTGCTTCAGTTTCTGTTCGCCGAACTGCACTTCGTCCTGGGAGAATTTGCGGAGTATGAAAGTTACGATTATGCGTAAGAACGACGAGAGGCGGTCGAGGTCGGGGAAGGGGACTGTGATGTACAGCGAAATGGGGTTATCAAAAACCCTGAAATCGTTCAGGCAGAAATCGCTTGACGAGCTGCAATTCCTGACCATGGGGTCTTCAAAAACCTGCAAGGCGGTTACCGCCGTGGAGATAACCGAGCCGCGCTCGTCGTCCGGGCGCGACTTGTTGCGCCTTGCGGCGTTGGCGATAATCTCGTGAATTTTTCCGTCGCCGTGGAGAGCGTTTATCATGCTGTCCAGCATTGCAGTCCCCTTGTCGTCGCCTGAGCCGGCATGGGAAAGGAATTCCAGGCATCCGTACAGCGACTTGTCGCTTAAACCGGAAAACCTGGCGTGTAAAATGACACCTGTCAAAAGGTCTTTGGCGGTATCGACCCAGTGTTTCGAGTTGCCGTCAATTTTGCCGTCGGCGGGGCTGGTTAAAATGTCGGCTATCATGGAAGCGTCGCGGTACGCGCTGTCGGCTGTCAGTTCGTCGAGGATATTGAAGCGCAGGGTGTCGCTGCTGACCGGGGAAAGGCGCAAGACGTGGGAGAATTTCCTGCGGTATCCTGCTGTAATGTTAAAATTCTCCCCCTTGGGGTCAATCGTGATAAGGCTGTGGGGGAAGTCGAGGCAGGTGGGTATTACCGAGCTTACGCCCTTGCCGCTCCTGGTGGGCGCGAACATAATCGTCGAGGTCTGCCCCGAATGTCTTAAAATCCTCCCCGGCGAGCGCAGGGATAGTTTTACTGATCCGTTTGTAACCGAATAATCGACTTTGGAGCTTTCTTCCTGGCCTATTACCACCCCGGCCTCCTCAAAAAGCCCTATCGCCTTTATATCTTTGACCGTTCCCCAGCGGGAGGTTCCGTGTATGCTCTGGTCTTTGTGCAGCACGTTTCTTGCCCATACGAGGATAAAGTACAGAAGCACCGCCAGAAAAACCCCGCCGACGAAGATCATGGTTGAGTTAAAGATCATATTGCCGAGTTCCAGGTCGCGCGCGGAAAGCCCTTTTATTGTCAGGGGCAATATGAGGAACGGGTAATACACGGGGTATTCGCCGTTCAGGACGAACCAGGGGCGGCCCACGATGCGGGGGTCGTAGCGGAGTTTTCGCGCGAGGTCCTGCGTGGCTGCTATCAGGGACGCGGCAATTAATAGGGCGGGGACAATTTTGTGGAGGAACGAAAAAGCCGGCCCGAAGTTTTTCCTCGGCCTGTCCCTGCGGAATTCGTTTCTCCCGTCCCGGGTTATGTTTTTCATACACTATATACGGCGCAAATGTGCATTTTGCTTGCATCAAACGAAAGAAAAATGAAAAAAGAAGAGAGAAAAAAATTAGGAATGATGAGAAATTAGGAATTAGGAGTGAGGAATGAGGAATAGGGAAGAAAGGAGCGGGCCATTGACAAGCGTATGTTATTTGTTTAACTATATGTAAGGAGGTAATTAAAATTGGATAAAAACAGGAATAAAATATTAAAGGAGTTATCTCCTCATTTATTCTGGAATATAGACGTTTCAAAACTTGATGTAAAAAAAAATAAAAAAATTATTATTGAACGCATTATTGAATACGGTCTGGATAACGACGAAATAATATTATGGAAACTATATAATTATTTTACTATCAAAAAAGTGGCAATAAACATGGACGCATTGCCGTATCTGCGTATAAAGTATTATAGTTTTTTATTAAATACAGGGGAGAATAAGTTTAAATGTTACAGAAACAAGTCGTATCTCTGGAATTGCTGAAATTACTGGACGAATTGCAAAGCGAGTCTCTTTTAAAAGGACATTATCTGGCCGGAGGAACGGCACTTGCATTGCAATTAGGGCATAGAAAGTCTACAGATATAGATATATTTGCAAACAAGAAACAAGACAATGCTATTATTCTTAATATGTTAAAAGATAGATATAAAAATTATGATATTCTTAATATAACTGAGAATGGAATACAGGTAATGATAAAAAATATAAAAGTTTACGGTTTTGGAAGAGAATTAACCACGAACCACACAAACCACACGAACTCTTATTTAGTATTGCCGGAAAACCTTCATGTTCCATCTTTTTTCATGGAATTTGAAGGTTAAAAATGGTTTTTTAACAGCAAGTTCGTGTTGGTTCGTGTGGTTCGTGGTAAAAATTCATTCATGCGTTTGTCCTG
>Ga0268262_10004350_pt1 | contig 14695 bp, 15 predicted proteins | sample TergutNc150P3_FD_190354 | JGI IMG/M metagenome (GOLD analysis project Ga0268262, IMG submission 190354) | Nasutitermes corniger P3 segment gut microbial community from laboratory colony in Florida, USA - Nc150 P3 (SPAdes) (version 2) | ecosystem: Host-associated > Arthropoda: Insects >... | reverse complement strand
GCCTGATAAGCAAAAGGGCAAAAAGAAAACAAAGGGGGAGGATTAAATGATTGTCAGAACGAAAAGCGGAGAATTCAAATCGGGCAATGTTTCCGTATTGCTGGATTTCCTCGGCGTGAAAAATGAACCTGCTGGGCTTTATAAAGTTTCGGGAGATGTGGAGTTGGTAGCGTGTGTTCCATTTCACCTAACGGCTGATGTTGAAGCGGAAAAAGGTTTGCCTTGGACGCTTTCTACTTATGACCTTGACCGCTTTGGGGAACGGATTGATCCGCAGGGTTGGGATTTCAAGCGTTATTTGAATAATCCGATTGTCGAATGGGCGCACAGGTACGACATTCCGGCGATAGGAAAAATCGAGGGGCTTGCTGTTGATGACAAGGGGCTTCACGGCCTTGTTTTCTTTAACGATAAATCTTTTGATCCTTTCGGTTGGTCTATCGGGCAGCGGATAAAGGCCGGGGTTATTCGGGCGGGTTCAGTGGGGTTCCGTGCTTTAGAGATTGAAATTCCGTCTAAAGAGGACAGTAAGGACGGTACAAGTTTAATTTTCAGGAAACAAGAATTGCTTGAATTCAGCATTTGCAATGTTCCGGCTAATCCGTTTGCACTGGCTAAAACAAATGAGGAATTAGGAACGAGGAATGAAAAAAGCGATAATGCTGCTTATTATTGGGGCGGCTTAATAAATAACTTTTAGGAGTGAAAAGATGGATGAGCTATTAAAGGCTATCAAACAGAAAATAGCCGAGATGAAAAAAATCGAGTTGACGGGATTCACCAACACAGAAACGGCAACCGCTTATTTTCAGGAAAAAGAGGCAATTCTTGAGGGGATTGTAAAAACTCTGGATACTATCACCGTTCAGGAAACTTCCGAAGTGGAAGCGTTGAAAAGTACGGTTAAATCCCTGCGGGATGAAATCAAGGGGCAGGCTTCAAGCCCTCGTGAATTGTCCCGGCGCGAATTGCTTTACAATCTGGGCAAGGGGATTGCGGCGGCGTGGTCGGGCAATCAAAAAGCGCTGGCGGATCTGTCGTTCAGCCCTAACTTAAAGGCCGATAACTGGACTAATCCTAAAGATGTTTCGTGGAGCGAAAAAGGATGGACGGTCAGTAAGGCTGCTCTCGGCGAGCCGATGGGGAATATGTCGCCCAGTAACGAACAATTTCTTATCAATCCAATTTATGAAACGGAAATAATGTCCGATGTCGCAAAAAAATCGGTGATGATGAAGCTTGTTCACCATCGCCCGATGATGGGGCCGTCTATCTTCCTTCCTACCAGAGACCGGGGAGGGGTTCAGCTTAATTGGTTGACTGCATACGGCCAAAAAATCGAGGGGAGCAAGCCGAAGGGGGCGGAGCGTGTAGAGCTTAAAGCTTACACTCTGGCCGGCTTTATTCCGTGGTTTGACGAATTCGAGGAAGATGTGTTTGTCGATTTGGGGGCTATGTTCGTGGATGAATTTCTTGAAACCTATGGGCAGGAATTTGACCGCCAGTGTTTATTAGCAGACAACGATCCGTTCACCGGGGCTATGGCGTGTCCCGATGTTACAGAGGTAACGATTGCGGGGAATACCATCAACGATCTGACTTGGAAAGATTTCCGTGATGCCGTTTACAAGGTTCCGGCAGAGGAAAGGAAAGATTGCGCTTGGTTCATCAATGAGACGATACTCAATCACATTGCCAATATCGAGGACACTACAGGCCGCCCGATTTGGCGGCGGCCTACAGAGGCAATGCCGGGGCGTTTAGACTTGTATCCTTATCACGAGGTTTCAATCCTTCCGCAGATTGCGGACATCGAGGAGGATCAGGCGTTTGCCATTTTTATGAATCCTAAGCGGATACAGCATGGAAACAGGCGGGGCATCGAGCTTAAAAAGTTTGACGCTACTACTGAAAGCCTCGAATACGGAGAGCTTTTTTTGCGTTTCCGCAAGCGTGATGGGTTTTTGGTTACGAGACCGAAGGGGAATATGGTCATTCTGAAAACTAAGGCTTCTTAAAAGCAAAAAAAGGCCGTCCGGCGGATCCAGAGGGGGAACTTTGTACTTTGAGCCCGGCAGAAACCTCTGTCGGGCAGTATTTTTTGTCAGAATGTAAAAGCAATATTTGGAATTGTCAGGGAATGTGGAATAATATCAAAAATAATATATGGGTTGCTTTTTGGCAATTCTTCATGTTATAATTAAAATAGGGTTATTTTCGTTCAATGAAACAGAAACTTAATTTTCTTGATCTGTTCGCTGGGGCAGGTGGATTATCAGAAGGGTTTATTCGGGCTGGATTTGAACCGATTGCTCATGTTGAATCAGATCAAGCTGCTTGTTATACATTACGTACCCGTATGGCTTATCATTGGCTGAAAGAACGGGGAAGTTTGGATATTTATGCAGATTATTTAAATGGTGGTTTAGATCGCAATGAGTTTTATAGTTATATTCCTGAAAAAATAATTAATTCTGTAATTAATATTGAAATAAAATCGGCAACATTATCAGAAATATTCCAACGAACAGATTATCTGTTAGGAAACAGAAAATTAAACCTCATTATCGGAGGACCACCTTGTCAGGCATATTCTGTTGTAGGTCGATCTCGTGATAAAAATCGTATGCAGGGAGACAAACGTAATTACCTTTTTATTTATTACGCAGAATTTTTAAAACGTTACCAGCCATCTTATTTTGTTTTTGAAAATGTGACAGGTCTTCTTTCTGCCAGAGATGAATATGGACGATTATATTTGGATTCTATGAGAATACTATTTTATAAATGTGGTTATGAAACTGAATTTAAAGTTCTTTCTTCAGAAAATCATGGTGTTTTGCAAAACAGAAAACGCATTATACTTGTTGGAAGAAGAGGAAAAAGCACAGGCTTTTATCCTGAACCAATGCAATGGAATCCACATGTAAAAGTTTGTGAAGCATTTAGGGATCTTCCGAAGATAAATGCAGGAGGTGGTACACTTGGATCTTGCCAGGTCAGTCCCTATTATGGTAGATGGCATATCGAGGCTGGTATAAAAAACAAAAATGGCCTTCCTGTTACATTGCACCAGGCAAGACCAAATAATGAACAGGATCTAGAAATATATCGAATTGCTGTAAATTTATGGAATATGAGCCATTCCAGACTTGAATATAATACTTTACCAAATAGATTAAAGACACATCATAACAGAGATTCGTTTAATGATAGATTCAAAGTTGTTGCTTCTGACCTTCCATTCTCTCATACAATAGTTGCCCATATAGAAAAGGATGGACATTACTATATTCATCCTGATTTGAAGCAAAACAGATCCATAACACCAAGGGAAGCCGCACGATTACAATCATTCCCAGATGATTATTATTTTGAAAGCAATACTGGCGTTCCCAGACGTGGTCCTGCTTTCCGGCAAATTGGTAATGCAGTACCTGTTTTGTTAGCTGAAAAAATTGCTAAAAAATTATTTGAGGTTTGGTAATGAATTCTGGTGGAACTTATAAAATTCGTCCTGCTGGTCGCCATATTCTTACTATTGGGCGGGAACTTATTCAAAATAGTTACGCAGCAGTTGTTGAATTAGTTAAGAACGCTTATGATGCTGATTCGCCCGATGTGAGTATTGATTTTAAAAACAAACCTGACCAGAGTGAGTATTCAATTATAATATCTGATGATGGACATGGTATGTCCAGAGATATTGTTATTAACAAATGGATGGTCCCATCTACAGATGATAAACTTATACGGCAAAAGAGTCCAAAAGGCAGAATAATGCAAGGACGTAAAGGAATAGGGCGGTTTGCGGCATCCATCTTGGGTAATGATCTTCTGCTTGAGACAGTTACTGAAAAAAGGGAAAAAACCACAGTTTATATTGTATGGGATCTTTTTGAAAAAGCGGAATACTTGGATGATGTAGAAATTCTTATTGAGACAACGAAAGTATCTGAGCCATCTGGCACAAAATTGACTATAACTGGTACTAATGAATTTCTTGCTGAATGGAATAAAAAGCAATTTGATAATCTACAATTTGAGCTAAAAAAATTGATACACCCTGTAACGGTTATAAGTGGAAAAAAAATTGATAATGAATTTCAAATAAAATTATCAATTGAAGGTTTTTCTGATATACAAGACATCAATGATGTTATTGATCCTTATCCGTTATTTGAATTATTTGACTACCGCATTGCTGGAAAGATAAAAACAAATGGCAAAGGCGATCTTGAATATTCCATTATGAAGGCACGAAACACAACCAAAGATATTATTAATTTTGATGGTGGCGGACCGACTGGTTGCGGGGAACTGGTTTTTGATATCCGTGTTTATGATCGTGAAAAAGAAGCTATTGATTCTTTGATTGCACGTGGTTTAAAGGATGAGGCTGGTAATTATGTCGGAAATCTTCAAGCTAGGAAGCTTTTAGATGCATTTAACGGGATCGGAGTCTACAGAAACGGATTCCGTATCCGCCCATTAGGTGATGCAGCTTTTGATTGGTTGGAATTAAACGAGCAGCGTGTTCAAAATCCATCGTTACGAATTGGCAGTAATCAGGTTATTGGTTATGTACAGATCCAATCAGAGGAAGTATCTGGGCTTGAAGAAAAAAGTGCCCGTGATGGATTACGTGAAAATGCAGCTTTTGGTCAGTTTAAAGAGATAACCAAACTGGTGATTGCAAAACTTGAGGAACGTCGATTCGCCTACAGAAAAAAAGCAGGATTGAGCAGGCCAGCGTTAAAAGTGGAAAGAGAACTGGAACGATTGTTTTCATTTGATTCATTGAAAAAAGATATAAAAACAAGGCTTTTTTATGCTGGTATAGATAATAAAACGACAGAGGAAATCATTGCACTTATTAGCAAGGAAGAAGAAAGTAAAGAAAAGGCAGCTGATGAAATCCGTCAGGCAATTGCAATTTATCAGGGGCAAGCAACTTTAGGTAAGATTATAAATGTTATTTTACATGAGGGTCGTCGTCCATTAAGCTATTTTAGAAATCAAATTCCTCGTATTCATAAGCAAGCCAAGTTATTTAAAAACGAGGCTTCTGATAATGTTTTAACCGAGTTAGTAAAAATATCTGATGGTATTGGTGAAAATGCCGACATCTTTGTTTCTCTTTTTTCCCGCCTTGATCCGCTTGCAGCAAAGAATCGTGAAACAAGACGACCTTTAGTTTTAAAAAAAGTAATATTAGATTCTTTAGCGATTTTTGAAACAGAGCTTAAAAATCATAATATAGCTGTACATGTACAATGTCATGAAACATTAAAATTTTTATCATGGCAACAGGATATTTTAGCAATTTTTACAAATCTTATTGACAACAGCATTTATTGGATGGTTCAAAAGAAAACAAAAATATTTGAGATAAATATTTCAATAGTTACAAAAGAAGATGCCCTTGTATATATTGATTATCGTGATACAGGGCCGGGTATTGAACCTAGTCATATTGAAAGCGAAATTATTTTCGAACCACAATTTTCAACAAAACCAAAAGGTACAGGATTAGGCTTAGCCATTGCAGGAGAAGCAGCAGCACGAAATGGTCTTGAACTCAAAGCATTTGAATCTGATACAGGAGCATATTTTCGATTACAACTAAAAACGGAGGCTAAAGATGAATGAAATGAAATTATTGATAGTGGAAGACAATGATACAGACTTGGATACTTGCCGGGATTGTGTAAAGGATTTTATAGGTGAAAAAAAGTGTCAGATTGACTTAATTGAATGCATAACACTTGATGAAGCAATAAAAATAATTGATAAGACATTTGATGGTGCAATCATTGATATAAAGCTTGGTGTACATGGAGATGAAGGGAATAAAGTGTTGGATAAAATTCGGGAAACGAGCTTACGAATACCTGTAGCAATTCTTACTGCAACACCAGGAAATGTCGAGCAAAAACCAAATTATATCGGTGTATACAAAAAAGGAGAAGAAGGAGCAGGTTATGCTGATTTACTTTATACATTTTGGGAGATATATAATACTGGCTTAACCCGGATAATGGGAGGCAGAGGCAGAATTGAAGAGAGTTTGGGGCGTATTTTTAATGAAAGTTTGATGCTAACACTGTACAGAAAAAAATGGATAGAATACGGAAAAAAAGATACTTTACGAACAGAAAGGGCTCTGCTTCGACATACCCTTAGTCATCTGTTTCAACTTCTTGATGACGATGATGATAGTTACTTCCCAGAAGAAGTTTATTTGACACCACCATTGATTTCCGGAATTAAAACAGGTAGCATAGTAATTGAGAAAGAAAGTGGGGAAATGTATGTAATTATGACTCCAGCTTGTGATCTTCTCATTCGCGATGAGAACAAGCGAAACACAGATACAATATTAGCCGTTAAAATAGACACCATGACTACGATGTTTGCTAGGTATACATCACTAAAAGAAAAGGAGAATGCATTTAAAAACAAGTTAACACTTTATTATCATTGTCTTCCCAAAACTGATTTCTTCGAAGGTGGTTTTATGAATTTTAGAAAAATGACATCTTCAGGTATTAACGAATTTGAAAATCGTTTTGAAAAACCGATTGTTCAAATATCACCACCTTTTTTGAAAGATATTATTTCGCGATTTTCAGGTTATTATGCGCGTCAGGGACAACCTGAAATTGAAATTTGAGCGTTTTCTTTACTAAAGGTTATTATGGATGTTCATACATCGGCGCAAAGAAGCTTTAATATGTCTAAGATTAAAGGGAAGAACACCAAACCTGAAATTTTAGTACGAAAATGGTTATGGAGGAAAGGGTTCCGCTACCGTCTCCACAAAAAAGAACTTCCAGGCAAACCAGATATTGTTTTATCAAAGTATAATGCCGTTCTTTTTGTTCATGGATGCTTTTGGCATCGTCATGGATGTCATTTGACAGCTACTCCGGAAACCCGAAAAGATTTTTGGTTATCAAAGTTGAATGGAAATGTGGAACGGGAGAAGCGTAACTTTGAGAAACTGCTTGATAAAGGCTGGCGTATTGGTGTTATTTGGGAATGCATTCTTAAAGGTAAAACCCAGTTTCCAGAAGAATTTGGCAACCAGCTTATTGATTGGCTTTATTCTGATTTGCCACAAATATCATTGGAATAAATAAAAAACAATGGAGATAATTAGTTGGATAATAAATTTGTATTTTCAAAACAAGAAATGATGAATAACGGTGTAGTGGATTTTCCTGTTAAGCAAGATTACATCTATCTGAAGATAGAAATTGTCATTGATATATATCTTAAGAATCATTCTGATGTAGCATTAGAATATCTGGAAATTGCTTTTGTTGCCCAAAAATTATCTGTGGTTTCTAATATTATTAAAGTTTACAAAACTCCAATAATTCATTTATATCCACATGTTGTGTTAATTATAGAATTTGAAAAACCAAATGAGATAGAAATTACTAAAATATTAAATTGGTTTTCTACTTTTTTTTCTGGCGAATTTGATACAGATGAAGATCAGATTGATGCACTTGAAGAATTTGCAGATTTTAAAGATAAAATTGATTGTTATAGTATAATACCGGTATTGCCAGAATATTGTGATTTGTATTTCGCTAATTGGATTGTTTCCAATTATGATTGGGATCCAGAAACTATTCAGGAATCACTGGCATTACATCCAGAGTGGAAATTTTTTACATGGAAATCAGCCTGGAGCAGAAAATTGGGTTTTGACTTTTACGTTTCAGGTGAATTCTGGTTACTTGATATAAACACTGATTTATTTTGTGCGCTTTTGAACGCTTCTGATTATGAGTATTCATTTTATAATGAGAATTTATTAAAGCCTGTTAGTGTTACAAATGATATGAATAAAATATATATTTTTATGCAAGATGATGTTTTATCTGTTTCGTTAAGTTTACATTTTTTTATTTCTAGGTGTGCAGAAATACTATTTCCATTTGATGAGGATAAATTTCAAAACACAAGGTTTGGCTGGGGAATATCTGCCGATTTTCATGTATCCAAAGATAATTCTCTTATTGTATTTAAAGGAGGTACTTTTCAATATGTTCTTTTTTATGAATCAATAGATGTATTAAGTATAAATGAAATAGATAAAATAGCATCTTCAATTCAAAATCTGACTACTGACCTGCTTGAAAGAAGTAATAACAGTATCAAGATAAAATGTAATTGGTTGTTAATAAATGATGAGATATTTGAACTATTATGCTATGATTTGATATTAAGAGATGGAAGATTTATTCCTGAAGAGACAAGAAAAATGGGTAAATCTAAATCTCGTGATGGCGGCAGAGATATTAAAGCATTTGAAAAATCACGTTCAGGACAAAATAGAAGAGGATTATGGATTATACAATGTAAGTATTCTAAATCAAATAAATCTCTTGGAAGGAATGATGTTATTTTATCAGAATTGATAGACGAATATAAACCTAATGGCGTTATCATTGCTACAAATATGCTTATTGATGCTGGAGCATACGATAAATTTGATAGTATTGCAAAAAATCGTAGTATCAATATTAATTGTTGGGATAGACTTTGGATCGAACGGTTACTTAATAGGAACCCTGATTTAATAAGAAGTTATAAGTTAGCAGATAACTAAACAGTAGAAATCTTTTGTTGCTTAATATCCATAAAACTGTCAATGTAGTATTTGGGGTACTTGCCGTGGAGGTAGTCAAACATTGTCTTTTTTGAGGAGCCGTATAGCGATATTAAGGTTTGCTCAAAGGCGGCAAGGGCGGTGTTGGCGGGTTGGTGGTGGGTGTCGTAATGCTTGTTTGTTATTTTTTCATCGACATAAAGGGCGTGGTCGCCGCCGAAGTGGGTAATTATTGAATAATAGAATGTGCGCCAAGACTGGACTTGCTCCTTGTTGTGGGGAGAGTACCATTCTACACGTTCATGGATTGTTGACGGCAGGATTATATATTCGGGGGTAAAGACGATACGCATACCCAAAGGGCCGATTGAGACTATGTTTCTTTCGAGGATTTTACGGTCAATGAGTGTACCAGGGAAGGAGACGGGAGACCAGTCGGCTATTTTGGTAAAAGGAGATATGTCACCGCTGGGGAATTGTAATAGCAGGGAGTTATGCTCCATGAGGAGTATGTCATCGGGAATGGGCAGTTTGCGTAATTCGGAAATGGCATAGTTTTTGAGGGCGGTGTAATCGGTTGTTTCAAAATCAAGGGCGTGGTTGGCGTAGAAATTCAAAGTGGGTAACACTTCTTTATCCTTCATCCCAATAATAGTTAAAATTTTCTTCCTTTGATAGGGGCATAACAGAGAACAAGGAGCAGGGAGAAAAGGGGTTAATCTATGGAATACTGTTTTTTCAGATGGGCTACGGATTTATCTACGGAATTTTTTAAGACTTCCGCCAAATCCTTTGAGAAACTGTCCAGCATTTTCTTTGATTGGGCGATTTCCTTTTGTTCTTTGGGGCTGAGGTCTTTCTTTTCAGGCTTTAGAAGTTCGTAAGGCTCAATATCGAAGGCTTTTGCAAGTTTATAGAGCGTCAGGGCGGAAACCCAAGTGTTACCGGCCTCGATGTCGGCTAGGAAATTGGTGGAAATGTCGAGTTTTGCCGCTAAAGCGAATTGAGATAAATCCCTTCGCTGCCTGAATTTCTTGATATTCTCCTTTAAAATGTCTTTTACGGCTTGTTCTCCTGGTTCTGCTTGCTTTTTCAAGGTGATTTCAAGTTTGGGCATTTATTCAAAATATAGCTATCCGATATAAGGAGTATATATACTATTGACATTGGGAGTGGTATTTAGTATAATTTAACTGTCTGGTTCATAAATAACTACATATTATTGGACAAGATAGGCATTGGCATGTGCTATAATAAAAGAAAGAGAGCAAGGCGCAATTTGCAAGAGATAAGGCCCCTTCAAGACATTACCTTTGCGCCTTGTCGCCCTGCTCTCCAATAAAACAAAATCAAATGGTGACAGACATCTTTGCGTTACTATCTATTTCTTCTTGAATACCCTGCCTTGTATAATTTCGGCTTACCGCCGACATCAGCTCAAGCTGGGCTGAAAGTTTTCCACTAAATTTTTAAAATATTTGTACCTTTGCAAACCCCTCAAAATTACTTCCAAAAGCAATATACGGCCGTATCCGTAACAAGCCATAATTGATACCTAAATCACGATATTGATGCCAATCATCACTACCATTATAATTTTTGAAAGTATTAGTCTTCTTGATAACAAAATCATAAACTAATGTGCTGCCGAAAGAAATATTGGTTTTTCTGCTTATATCGAGTTTTAGCCCTATGTCTAAAGCTCCACCAAATTTTTGTTGGCTTGTGGTATACTCAAATGTTTCTTCATTTTCTATAAAATTCCAATTGAAACTTTGCATAAAATTTATATTCCCGCCAATTCCAAGAAATAAAGTTAAGGTATTTTTAATATGATAATGATACGCAACGCCAAGACTATAATCCATTTGAAAAGCAGGATAATATATATTTTGCTTTTCTAACGGCAGATGAATAAAAAAAGCAGGGGATTGAAAAAAACCTAGCGGTTTATCATTAAGAAAAGCATAAAAACTTGTATTGAACCCTATTAATGATTTTATTGGAATTTCATTAGGTGATAATGTTTTTTGATTGATAAAATTATATTCCCAACACAAACCTAAACCACTCCATGCCTCAAAGGTTATATTTTTTCCATTATCCTGTGCGTAAATGTGAAAAAATGAAAAAAATAGAATTAAAAATAGTAATTTTCTCATAATTTATAGCTCTTAACCAAGTAAAAAACCCATCATACTTGAAAGGCATATTAATGCCGTAAAGACGATTGACAATATCGTTGTTATATTTTTGTGTTCGTATTTTTTTGAAATAGCGAGTATTCCAATAAACGATAAAATCCAAATTATCGCTTCAGGATAACAATGAATTTGATACTTAATCGGCAGTTTGTTATAAATGAACCCATCAAATGATGCCATCCCTCCGGAATAGGTTGATACTACCGATAATCCTAGCACCAATAATCCCAATTTAAATAGGCCATACTTTTCATCGAATGATTTTCGTATTGGTAAAAGAGCTAAGGCAAGAATCAATCCACGAAATATTTGTAGGCCAGGCCCTAATGCAACCAGAGGATCATCAAGAGAACGCACTTGCCCTGAATAAATATCAAGTTCAAATAATTCCTTGTAATTTAAAAATAAAATGGCAAATACTCCAGCAATAAAATAAGCAATTGTGTGAGCGTAGGTAATTTGCCAGATGAATTTGCCAAAACTTGCTTTCTTTTCCATTTTGATCTCCTTTCGCCATATTCCTTGCTCTCAAAGAGTAAAATAAAAATATATAAAATGAGAAAAATAAAGTGAACATTTTCGTTTTTTTTAGAAATTAATGAAAAATAATTTTTAGGTCAAAATGAACAATTTTGCTTTTTTACTGTTTTATAGTTACTGGAGTAAACCATTCCATTTGAAAATATGCTCCATCATAAAGCCTTGTGTCTATCTTTTGTAGGTAGATTTTATTAACAGACAATTCATATTTTATTTTTTCATTTTGGGTAAAAAACTGAATGCCGTTAGACATCTTTGATACAATGTCTTTATTAAAATCACTGTTATTATAATGCAATATACAACGGATTCTGGCACACATTGTAGTCTCGAAGGTATCACCGCAAAATCCATTTGGTATGCTCTTTAAATTTTTAACCTGAACAGATGTTGTATATTCACAATGTTTTTCTTCCGGATTTGCATTGCTGGATATGCCGATATATACATAAGGATTAACAACGCCTTTTATCTGTGTATGTTCATTATCCATAAATTGTTTGGCTAACCCAGGAGTAACTTCCATTATCTTTTCATAAGGTATCCGATGGCGTTTACCGATGAAATAAAACGTAGGAACTAATACAATATCAAGTCCGAAGAAAACACCATCATCACCCAGTTTATTTTCATCCAAAAGTTGAAGCGGCGGCTTAATTTTTAGTATATGTCCTGTTTTTCGTAAATTACCGGGTGTTATCCCAAATTCACGCTGGAAAGACCTAATGTATGACTGCTCATATTCAAAGCCATAATCAATCGCAATATTGATAATATTGGAATCTGTTTCCAGTATATCGTTAAGGCTTGCCGCTAATTTACGGGAACGTATATAAGCGGCTATGGATTGATTGAAGGCGAAATTAAACAAACTACGCAAATAGCTATTCGATATACCATATTTTTTACAAAGAACAGACGTATTTATGTCGTTTTTGATATTGTTTTCTATGTCAAGCAGTATGCTTTCAAGCAATTCATACGGTTTGAACATTTTTCACACTTATCCTTTATCACTTTTGTCTATTATGGACTTATTATACCTATAATCGTAGACTTTATATAGTACACGATACAAGGGTCTTAAAAATTAACATTTTCGCTTTTTTTAAGAATAAAAGTCACAGTAAACAACAGTATCCAATACGTCTTTGTCATAAGTCGGCCTTAAAGAGTGGGCTTTATGTTGTTTTGACAAAAATTAAGTTCATTAAGATTATTTAGCCATTTTTGAAATCCAATACAAGTGTTTGGACTGAAAATAATACTAGCCAATATTGGGCTAAGAGACATAGGTACACCCCAATATTTATATTCCATTAATGGATTTTTATTAGGGATAATAATTCATATTTGCGAAATCTATTCATGGAAACATTACTTAAAAAAGTATTTAAAAATCATATATTTTATATTTTTCCAGTTCCTTTGGTATTTCAATTACATCAATAGATTTGAATAATATATTACCACCCATAAAAACATCAAGATAATCTACTATCCATTCACGAGAATCATACCCTTTTAACTCGTAAATTTTAGAATTAGGGCTATCTTCACTAGTACCAATTTGTTTAGCCATGAATTTATTAAATGAAGTTAATATACCATAAGGGCGATATGTTATGCCATCGTAAAACAGTTCAGTACAGCCTAATTCGGTATTATCTCTGATTAAATATTCAGGATAATTTTTAGTATGTGCTTTACAGCCTATAAAGTTTATAAAAATAATTATCATTAAAAATAATACTTGTCTCATATTACCCTTCGCCAAATAAAATTATGTTATACCGTAAAACTTCGGAAATTAAATGGTATAATGTAAAAAAGTAATAAAAATGTATTGAAAATTTTTAATCATTTTTTGAACTTACTTAATGTTCATTTAAACGGTGAACCATCTAAATCATTGATTTGTAATTTATTGTTTTTCCAGTATTTATTAATTATATACTTATCTGCCTCAAATGCCAACGGTGGTAATTTATTCATATTAAAAAAAGATACTTCTGTAATATCATCGCCAGGGATAATTTTTTCATATTCGTTATACTCTGCAATTAAAACAATTACTAATGAATTTATATCATTATTTAATTTATTTGAAATAACATTTATTATTCTTTTGGGAGATATTAAAATTTCTACTTCTTCTTTTACTTCACGAATAGCCGCTTCTTCATAGGTCTCATTATATTCTATATAACCACACGGTAAACACCATTTTTCAGGATATATAGAATTTTTATGCCTTTTACCTAATAATACTTCATTGTTTTTATTTACAATTAACACAGAAATACAAGGGTACGGATTTTTATAATTTATAAAGTTACATTTTGAGCAATGTTCCCTTTCTATTCCATTGTCATCAATCACTGTACAAATATTACCGCGGTTTGGACAATACATAGTTTTTCCTTTTTATTCCTTAATTAAATTCTTTTTCCAACTATTTGCTTCTTTTATTTTGTCTAAAACAAATCGTTCTTTACTTTTGTGATAATTTTGAACATTATTTTCATTGTTTTCCATTGAATTTATTTTTACTTTCTCATATTCTTTTGCCTTTTCAGTATTATTATTCATATAATCCCTAAAATTTATTTTATTATTCCATTCATTTCCGTTATATTCCACTAAGTGAATAATGTGAGTTAAAATTCCATTTAAATCACCTATTACAAACATTCTTGATTCAGGACCGTCTCTTTTTGGACAATATGTTAAGCCATTACTTTTCATTTTTTCCATTATATTGTCTAAATTATTAAAGTCTTTAATACCTACAACTAAATCTATAATTGGTTTTGCTTTTATGCTTTTTATTGATGTACTTCCGATATGTTCTACATCAACAATTAAATCTCCAAATATATTTTTAAAATATTCAATTGTCTCTTTTGCGTTTTGTTCCCATTTTATTTGATGATCATGTAATTCTACAGTAAAATTATTTAAGCCTATTTTCGTATTTTTATCATCAATCATTTTAATTCCTTATTCATTACACATGAATTGAAAGGCAATTTTCTTTGACCATCATATAATTTGTCTGTTCTAATTTGTTTATAATTCATATTTTTATACCACTTTACCAATATTTCATTTATATCAATTACATGTATTTCCGCAATTTCTCCGCCGTTTTTTCTTATTTTATTTTCAATAAATGCCATTAATTTTTTACCTATTCCCTTATGTCTGTATTCGGGTAATGTTCCTAATCGTTCTATCATATAGATTTTGTCTTTATAAAATGAATAACCTACACAACCGACTATTTTATTATCTATACTATATCCGTACATCTTTAAAC
>Ga0268262_10004349_pt1 | contig 14696 bp, 15 predicted proteins | sample TergutNc150P3_FD_190354 | JGI IMG/M metagenome (GOLD analysis project Ga0268262, IMG submission 190354) | Nasutitermes corniger P3 segment gut microbial community from laboratory colony in Florida, USA - Nc150 P3 (SPAdes) (version 2) | ecosystem: Host-associated > Arthropoda: Insects >... | reverse complement strand
ATTTTTTGAGACTTTATCACTACCACAAAAAGGACACAACACCTTTACAACTTTTGACACCATATAAATACTAACCTGATTAAAAACAACCAACCACTCACACATTAAAATACTTTATGACATGACCAAATGTTGTCTACAGTTAGAGTTTGTTTGTTTTGTAGGCTGTATCTGGTGTTAAATCAGTTGGAAAATGGTTAATGTTAGAGTGGGTTACATAAAATTTATTGGAGTCGAAGTGTCTATTGTAATTAGTGAGTAAAATTGTCTTTCGAAAATGATGATGATTTACCTGAATTGTTCAAAAAGCGTCGTGCGCAGTCTAAGGGTCCGTTTTCTGGTGATATGGATAATATGTTTCGTGAGGTGGAAAAGATGGTGGAGGAGGAGTTTAGGAGGTTTCAGGAGAATGGGATTAAGGAGTATGTTAGGGAGCGTAAGTTGCCGGATGGTAGTACTGTTAAGGAGTTTGGGCCGTTTGTGTATGGTTATAGTATGAAGATTGGGTCGGATGGTAAGCCGGATATTCGGGAGTTTGGGAATGTTAGGAAGAGTCGTGAAGGTCCTGAGGTTAAGGATGAGCGTGAGCCTCTTGTTGATGTTGTAGATAATGAGAAGGATGTTCATGTTGTTGTTGAGTTGCCTGGTGTTGAGAAGACTGATATTAAGCTTTATGGGACGGAGGATTCTTTGACTATTTCAGTGGATACTTCTCCGTATAAGTATTATAAGGAGGTGGAATTGCCAGCTAAGACGCGTGTTAAGGAGGCGAAGTCGACTTATAAGAATGGTGTTTTAGAAGTGGTTATTCCTAAACTTGAGCCTTCAGGTAATCCTAAAGGTGACCTGATTGATATAAGTTAAGCTAAAAGGCTAAATGTTTCATCTTCTCTAGTTATTTATAGTGTAAACTGTTGACGGCTAGTAATAATTCGGAAATAGAGACTTTGGATGCTGTTTGTAGGCAGGCTAAAGTTGTGGGTAAATTGTCAGGGGAGAATATTAATGAGCTCTATGAGCTTTTTGGGCAGCGTTTTACTAAGGCATTAGATGTGCTTAAGGATAATAGGGTTAAAAAGTATGTGTTTAGTCCTAGTGCGCGTGTGGTTTGGATTGTTGTTGGTCGTGAGCGTGACTATTTGATTATGCCTGAAGCGGAATATTGTACCTGTGATGATTTTTATTTTAGAGTTTTAGATAAGAAAGTTCACATGTGTTATCATCTTTTTGCTCAGAAAATTGCGCAGAATTTGGAGTGGTTTGAGGTTATTGATACTGATGATGAAGATTATGATATGCTTATGGATGAGTGGAAAAAAGCATCTGGTAAAGTTTGAACAAATGTTTGAGTTTGCTAAAAATTACTATATTACCATTATTTAACGTGACTAAAAAAGCTACACCTTAAATATTTAGATGCTACAAGTGTAAGTAATAAGGAGAATTTCAATGGAACTAAGTGCATATTTCACAATATTACAATACCTCATTATGGGTGCAACAGCAGTTGCTATAGCGTTAATATTCCTTTACGTTTACCATAGCAGCAGAAATGAAACAGAGGAAGAAGAATAACACTTTAGCTCACTATACCTTTTGGTTTTTTGTGTTCAAACAGTATTTATAAGTTAATACTATCAATGTCTACGTCAGTGTAGATGCTAAAAATAGCGCTGATATTAAACTGCTAATTAGTGCATTAGGTTTGTCTGAATAGTTTAACAGTTATTTCTTCGTCTTTGTTTATGTATTGTTGGTTTTCGGGGATTTCGATAAATCCGTCAGCTTTAGTTAAAGTTGTAATAGCGCCTGATGCTTCAGTAATGGGTTCGGCGATTAAACGTTCTTTTTCGATGTCCAGTGCAAGTTTGACTGTGATAAAAGTTCGCCTGCCTTTTGCGGAAAACAGTTTTGCACCGGCAAACGCTCTAATTGTCCGTGTTTCATGTGGGGCTTTACCGCACAGATGGAAAATAGTAGGGCGTACGAGTATATGGAACATTAATAGAGCTGCTGCTGGGTTGCCGGGTAGGGAGAATATGGGTTTGTTTTGTATGAAAGCTATGGTTGTTGGTTTTCCTGGTTTGACGGCTATGCCAGAGATGACTACGCCGGGTTTGCCTAGGGAGTCGACTATTTGTGGTGTATAGTCATAAGGTCCGATAGAGACTCCGCCTGAGGTTATTACGGCGTCTGCTGAGGATATGGCGGTTATTAGTGTTTTTCTTAGAGCGTTTTTGTCGTCGGGGACTATGCCGAAGATTATGGGTTTTGCGCCGCATTCTATAATGGCGGTGCTTAGGCTGTAGGTGTTTATGTCAAAAATTTTTCCGGGGATTAATGTTTTGCCTGTTTCTGTGATTTCGTTGCCTATTGATAGTATAGCGATTATTGGTGGTTTGAAGCATCGGACTTTGGTTAGTCCTAAAGCGGCTAGTGTGCCTATTTCTGGAGCGCCTAATGTTTGTCTAGTGTGTAGTATTGTTTCGCCGGTTTTTATGTCAGAGCCTTTTTTCATGATATTCATGTATGGTGCTATAGCTGTGTATATTTGTAATTGGTTATCTACTCTTTCTGTGTCCTCGAGCATGATAACGGCGTTTGCGCCTTCGGGTATGGGGGCACCTGTGACTATTTCAATTGCTTCGCCTTTAGCTAAAACATTTTTTGGTTGTTCTCCGGTGAGTGCTATGCCGGAAATGTTAAGTGTTATTGGCTGGTTTTCGTCGGCGTTGAATGTGTCTTCGGCTTTGACGGCGTATCCGTCTACGGTTGAACGGTTAAAAGCTGGAACGTCTATTGTTGATATAACGTTTTCTTTAAGTACTCGATTATATGCCTCAAGGAGGGCTACATCTTCGTCGTCTATCTGTGCTGGCTTAAAGTTTTCTTCAATAATTTTTTTGGCTTCTTCTAGTGTTAAGAGTTTGCGAAACATTAAGTTAGGCCTCTATGTTGTTGAACATTTGGACTAATACAGTTTTGCCTTCTCTTAGGCCTTCGCAGTTTTCGGGGATTATTATGTATCCGTTGCTTTGTGTCATTGTAGATATAGAACCAGGTCCCTTTGCGCTAACGGGTTCAACGGTTAATTCGTTCATTCCAAATTTTACAAGGACTCTTACATACGTTTTTCTGCCTAGAACGCCAGATATTTTGCGGGTAAGTGTGGCTTTTAAAATAGGTCGTCTTTCGGGTTCGTTTAGGCCTAAGAGTTTGCATATAGCGGGTCTTCCGAATACTTCAAAGCCTATAATTGACGCTACTGGGTTTCCTGAGAGTATCATAACGGGTTTATCATTTAGCACTGCAACACCTGTTGGCATGGCTGGTCTTAGGGCTATGCCGTGGGCTATAACGCCAGGTTTGCCAGCCTTGTTGACTGCATCAGGTACAAGGTCTAATCCTCCAACGCTTGTCCCACCAGTAGTTATTAGGGCATCAGCAGTTTTTAGGGCTTGACGGATTTTTTCAGCTATATCGTCCGTGTTGTCTTTTACAATTCCAAAGTCGACTACTTCCGCGCCGAGTTCTTGACACATGGCGGTTAGCATTAGTTTATTTGAGTCAAAAATTTGATGCCTATCAGCTTGTGCACCAATGGCGACTATTTCGTTTCCTGTTGCGAGGAGGGCAATTAGGGGTTTTTGGTAAACTTTTAGTGCACTATAGCCAAGTGCGGCGGCTAAGCCTGTATTGTAGGGGTTTAAGCGTGTGCCTTTTTTAGCTACGAGCTGTCCCTTCTTTACATCTTCACCATGTCGTATAACATTAAGATATGGGGTAAGTGCATTGCGAATTGTTACAGTGTTGCCTTCGCGTTCGGTGTTTTCTATCATTACAACAGCGTCTGCGCCGTTTGGAATTGGATTGCCAGTCCAGACCTGTTTAGCTTGCCCAGCGTCGATTTCATCCGTCTCCACCACAGTTAATTTAACAACATTTGACGGCGAAGCACATATGGAATCATTATATCTAACAGCATAGCCGTCCATTGCAGAGCGGTCAAAGCAGGGTAAATCAGCCTGTGCAATAATATCTTCAGCTAAAACTCTACCAGAAACATCAGCGGTAAGGGGCAATAAGACTTGTTGAGGCTCTCTTGTTGACCATGCGGTTAACCATGCTTTAAGTGCCTCATCGACACTTGTTAATTTTTGAAAACCCTGAAGCTTTACCATAACACTTCACATCCAAACAAAGCAATAGGATATTACATTAAAAACATATCGAAAGATAAACAGTAAACCTCAAAAAACACAAAAAAGTTAGAAGAACAGTTTCTGCTGTGGATTATCACATGTTTTCCCCTCCGATGCTTGTTGCAACATGTTCTTCATTTTAAGAGCATCAATATCTAGAAGAGGTGTCTCACAGATAAGGGTAGGATGCATTTTAAAGTCAACAATTACCTTTGCTAATAACTCGAACTCAGGTCCATAGCGAAGCTCATCAAGCGGATGATGTTTACGCTCACCCTGACTTGAAAACTCAATTTTAGAAAAATGACAATGCATACCCTGAAGCACTTTAGAACCCAGTGTTGACTCAATTTTTTCCGCAACAGCCCTTACATCATCGACTTTTTTGAAAGCCCCCAGATCTCGTGCATGTAAATGTCCCCAATCAACAACCAATTGGACATTCTCAATCTCCTGACAGATAATCATTATTTCGTCTATGCTGCCAACCTGAAATTTTCTACCCATAGTTTCAGGACCAAGCTTGACTTTTAAATTCATACCAGCAATAGTTTGACTAACTTCCTTTAACGCGTTAAGACAACTCTTAAACGCATAACTTTTTTCAAGTTTTCCATAAAAACCTGTATGGAACACTAAAACCTGCGCGCCCATCCAATCAGCTGCTACAGCTCCAGCGATAATACGCTCTTTACTAGCAGATATAACATCATCCTTACCAGCTAAATTAATAAAATAAGAACCATGAACACTTAATCGAACATCATGTTTTTTTGCTTCATCCCCAAGCTTCTCCGCATCCCTCTGTGCTATCTGCGGCTGAGCACCCCACCTTACAGCCTGATATTCAAAAGCATTAAGACCTTCTTCACGCAACAAACTAGGAACATCATGCATTTTCGCTTTAAGCAACCTAAACGCTGGAGGCACACCTGCAGTACCAAACCGAGTCTGTTCTACCATAAGATCCCCAAATATTAATAAAAAATTACAAGCAATTAAACCTATTAAACTAATCCACTACCCAGCCAGTTTAACATTATAGCCATAACAGAAAAACACATGTATTTAACAAATAAGATTTAGCAAAAAGCAGCCAAAGTTTATAGCAAAAAACAGCCAAAGTTTATAGCAAAAAACAGCCAAAGTTTATAGCAAAAAACAGCCAAAGTTTATAGCGTACTATTGACAAAGCTAAAAGTATGCTGTAAAATATGTAGTGATGAAGATGAGTGACAAGTATTTAGCACGCATTTCAGATGAGAAATTATCACTTCTTTTGCAAGCAAAAGGAGCTGTTTTGATAGAAGGCCCAAAATGGTGTGGTAAAACGCGTTCAGCTGAGGAAATGGCGAAAAGTGTTTTATACATGCAAGACCCTGATACCTCAAAAGCAAATATGTTAATAGCGAAAACAAAGCCATCCTTACTATTAGAAGGTGAAACACCACGATTACTAGACGAGTGGCAAGTGGCACCCGAACTTTGGAATGCAGTCAGGTTTGCTGTTGATAAACGTCGGCGAAATGGTCAATTCATCTTAACGGGTTCTGTTATTCCAACGAGTACAGATGATATGCATACAGGGACAGGTAGAATTGCACGGATGAAAATGCGGACGATGTCGTTATTTGAAACAGGGGAGTCTAATGGCGATATTTCTCTCAGGATGTTATTTAACGGCAAAGGAAAAATGGAGAGTAAATCAAATATATCTATTGAACAAATAGCATTTCTGATAAACCGTGGCGGTTGGCCTGCTGTTGCACAAGAAAAAAATGAAAAGGTCGCACTAGCTACCACCAATGATTATTTAGAAGCTATTGCTAACGAGGATATTTCAAAGGCAGATGGAATTGAGAAAAATCCGGATAGAGTTAAAGCGTTGCTCCGTTCTTTGGCTAGGAATATATCGTCGGAGGCAAGGTGTTCAACGATATTGAATGATTTGATAGAAAATGATGAAACGCTCTCTCAGGTTACAGTTGCTCAATATATTAGTGCTTTGAAAAAAATATTTGTTATAGAAGATTTACCTGCTTGGGGTGTTAAACTCCGTTCTAAAAGAGCAATTCGGACAACGGCTAAGAGACATTTTACAGACCCTTCGATAGCTACCGCTGCGCTCCGTGCAACGCCTAAAAAATTATTATCTGATTTTGAAACGTTCGGTTTGCTTTTTGAGTCGCTATGTATAAGAGATTTGAGAGTTTATGCTGAAAGCCTTGATGGACATGTTTATCATTATCGTGATAAAAGTGGTTTAGAGGTTGATAGTATCATTCAGCTTGCTGATGGACGTTGGGGTGCTGTTGAGATCAAAATGGGAGCAGGTGAAATTGAAGATGCTTCGGAAGTCTTGCTGAAACTTAGAGATGTCGTGGATGCCAAGGTGAATAAACCCTCGTTTTTGATGGTACTCACAGCGACGGAGTATGCTTTTCAAATGGAAAATGGCGTATGGGTTGTACCGCTTGGGTGTTTGAGAAACTAGAAGTAACCTTTTTTCTCAACAAAGAAAGAATAAGAGGAAACCACATTTCTTGTTTACCTTTACATAATAGTTATAATTTATATCTAGAACGTGTACTTGCTAATGCTGTAAAACGCAAAAAGAGCATATTTTTCAATTTTCACCGTTTATTTCAGATTTAGATATGATTCTCGAGATGTAGGTTTAATGTGAGAAATCGGATCAATCAATATTTTTGTACGTTAGTTTCAAGTTAGAACAAAAATAGTTCCAAGTGGGGCGTCAAAATATTTAGGTTTCTTGAAAAAGAAAAGATTATCTTGCGAGAATAGAAACCCTTCAGATTCTTGAGAGTCAAAGAAAAAAAAGCTAAAAAGGGGTATGGAGAGAATTAGGTGTTATCAAAAATGTGTGTTAATGAGATAGAAAATCAGAGAGTGTTTACTTATAGATAGTTTTTCGGTATTTTGGTCTCTGTAAGGTGGTAAGTGTGTGAAAAATGATGAAGAAATACGTGACTTAACCATTAAAAAGAACCGTTAAAACCAAATAAAATCACAAAAAACCACTCATATATCTATACGTGAACACTCTCGAAAATCAAAAGAGACGATTAAAAGAATTGATGGAAGAGAAAGCTTTCTTGGTTCGATCACTTCTAAAAGATGAAACGTTTGTGCTCGCTTCAGGGGATAAAAGTTGGGTCTTCTTCAATTGTAAACTCGTAACTCAAAACTCGGAAGGTATCTCTCTAGTTGCAGAAATATTCTTTGAAATGGTAAAAGACTATCAGTTAGATGCAATTGGCGGGATTCAAACAGGGGCCATCCCGATATGTACTGCAGTTTCTCAGTTAAGTTATCTAAAAGATTCATCGATTTCAGCGTTTTGGGTTAGAGAAAAACGCAAAGATCACGGTACTATGAACAAGCTTGAAGGAGGACTGAAACCAAACTCGCGGGTCGTTGTGGTGGACGATGTAACAACTAAAGGCACTTCAGTACTTAAAGCCGTGGAGGAAGTCTTGGAACTTAATTGTGAGATAGTAACAGTGATTACACTTGTTGACCGAGAAGCAGGCGCGCGAGAAATTATTGAACAAAAAGGCTTGAAATATCTACCCATATTTAAAAAGTCATATTTCAAAGTTCAAGCTTGATCTCCAGAGGGACGGGTTTCTCTTGGTTCCCTGAAAAGAAACACCCAGATAAGCTTACTTTTCTTTCTTTCAATTTTGAAGATAACGAGATATACATTAGCTCAAATGTAAATGAGCTTTTCTCCTTGTTAGTTAATTGATTACATCCTTGTTTTAGAGAATTACGGATTATGGTTAAATCCTGTCTGTACACACTGCTGGCTTTCACATTTTGGGTGTTTCATAACTGTCACATATGTATAAAGTGTTAAAAACCGTTTTTAATCCTTTTTTGCAATGCTCTCGAGGAGGAGGGCGTCTAGGATTTTGTTTAAGGTTTGTTTGCTTTGTATACCTCTAAAGATGATTTTTCCGCTGGCGTAGACACGGAAAGAGTATTCTTCGAATCTTAAATCGTATATCATGCCGGCGATTTTGTTTTTTAATATTGCTTTTTTAAAGATTTTTTCAAGGGCTTGGTCTTTTTTGTCGAATTTTAATACAACTATTATGTCACTTTCTGCTCCGCATGTGCCTTCAATTCTTGCGATATAGTCAGATGCTGTTGTCATCATAGTGTCTGTATTATCTCCTTTAATACATCTATGAATCGGTCTATTTCTTCAATGGTGTTGTAGAGGTAAAAGCTTGCTCGGGCGCTGGATTGTAGCTGTAATATTTGATGTAACGGTTGAGCGCAGTGGTATCCGCTTCGTATGGCTATCCCGTAGCTGTCACAGAGGAGAGCAACATCATGTGAAGATAAGCCAGTTATGTTAAAGGGGATAATGCCGCATTTACGTGAATCTGTTGGTCCATAGATAGAGATTTTGTCTAAACTTTTCATTTTTTCTACAGCATACTTTGTAAGAGCTTGTTCATGAGCTAAAATGTGGTCCATACCAATTTGTTTGAGATATTTTATAGCTGCTGATAGCCCAATTACGCCGCTAATGTTAGGGGTTCCTGCTTCAAATTTCCAAGGAGGCTCATTCCAGTTAATACTACACTGCTGACTTTTAGAGTCAAAGGATACGTCTTTTATCATCTCACCACCACCTTGATATGGAGCCATTTTTTGTAGTAACGATTTTTTTGCGTATAAAGCGCCTATGCCTGTGGGTCCCAGCATTTTATGTCCTGAAAAAGCTAAAAAGTCTACGTTAAGATCTTGAACATCTACGGGCATATGTGGAACAGATTGGGCACCGTCTAGGAGAAGTACTGCGCCGTGGTCGTGAACAGTTTTTGATAAATATTTTATATCATTAACGGCACCTGTAACATTTGAAACGTGGCTTAGGCAGACGATTTTGGTTTTAGGGGTTATTTTGTTTTCAAAATCTTTGACATCTAAAACGCCGTCAGAGGTAATGTTTGCATATTTAATTTTAAAACCGTAGCGTTTTGCAGTTATTTCCCAAGGAATTATGTTACTATGGTGCTCCATTAGAGAAATGAGAACTTCATCATCTTCTCTAAGGTTGTATAGTCCCCAAGAATAGGCGATAAGGTTAATGGCCTCTGTAGTTCCTCGGGTGAAAATTATTTCAGAGGCTTTAGCGTTGATAAAATTTGCTACACACTTACGGCTCTTCTCATACATCTCTGTAGCTTCTAATGAGAGAGAGTGCATACCACGATGCACATTGGCATTATTGTTTTCGTAATAATCAACCATGGTCTGTATAACTTGTCGTGGTTTTTGTGAGGTTGCGGCATTATCGAAGTAGATAAGGGGGTTATTGTTTATTTGTCGTTTTAAAATTGGAAAGTCATTGCGGATTTGAAGTAAATCTAGGGCGGTGATTTTTCTTCCTCCGGCTTTAACCGTTTAGACATTGTTTCAGCTAATTCTTCTTCTTCCAAAGCTTGCTTTTCCTCAAAAGTGTTCTCTTTAGGCATCCATGCCGGCGCGTTGCCGTGGTCGTTGAAATATTTTCTAATTGCACGTTTCAATGCGCCAACGGCGAGAACGCCGCAGTGGATTTTAACACCTGGCAAACCGCCGATTTCTTGAGTTACTTTTTCCCAGGTAATATCCGTCCAAACCTCTTTGAGTGTTAAGCCTTTGATCATTTCAGTAACTATACTTGAAGTTGCAATATTAGCAGCGCAGCCGTAACTTTCGAATTGTGCTTTTTCAATGACAAGCGTTTGCTCATTGATTTTTAAATAAAAAGTTATCATATCGCCACATGCAGGATTGCCAGCGACAGCTATAACTGTGGCATCTTCAATTTTTCCAAGATTTTTAGGATTACGGAATAAATCCATAACTTTTGAATTATATGGTAAGGGTATACGAGACATTTTACGCAACTCCTGTTGAGCCAACTATCCGTCTAATACGATTAACAGCCTCAGGAAATACTTCCAAAACGTATGCTATATCTTCTTCTGTAAGATAACGCGTTGTCTTCATAAGAACACTACCATGAGCCTCCTCAAACCTACGACCAATAGCAACAAGAACATGACTAGGCTGAAGAAGCCTCCGACTACAGGCGCTGCCACTTGAAAGATAAACGCCTTTAAGGCTTAACTCAATTGTCAACGCCTCCCCCTCAGCACGTAAAAAGCTAATGTTAGCATTATCAGGAGAACGCTTCTCACCCCTTGGACCATTAAAACGCAGATCAGGCAATTCAGAGAATAGCCCATCAACTAGTTTATCTCGCAGACGACCCATTTTTTCGGTATTACCCTTAAAATCTTCAAATGCCAACTCAGACGCTTTTGTGAAACCAACAATTAATGGAGTATTCTCTACGCCAGGCCAAAGTTTTTGTGTACCAACCTGCCCCTCAATTATGCGATCAAGATTAACACCCTCACGCAAATATAGAGCACCTATACCTCTTGGACCTTGAATTTTATAACTACTAACTGTTGCTAAGTCAACATATAGGTCCTCTACATTAAAGGGCACTCTGCCATAGGCATCAGTTGCATCTGTATGAAAAAGCAATTGCGGATTTTTGTCTTTGGCAATTTGAACTGCCTCTTTAATATTTTGAATAGTACCTAACTCGTTATTTACCGCTGCAATGCTTACAAGTATGGTATCTTTATCTATCGCTTCATGCAATTTTTCCATGTTCAAAAAGCCCTCAGAGTTAACGGGAACTTTTGTTACAGTAAAGCCGAATTTTTGCATCATCTCTGCAACATGCAACACATTAATTGGCTCTATCTCAGAAATAACTATTTTTTTACCCCGCTCTCTTTGAGCAAAACAAGAACTCATTATAGCAAGATTATTAGCCTCAGACTCACCTGGAGTGAAAGAAATTTCTTCAAGAACCTTTGCACCCATGAATTGGCTGATTTTTTGAAAACAACTCATAATTACCTCAAAGGCTTCCCAACCAGGCTTATGAGTAAGAGTCGGATTACCATAGGCAACCATGTTAAAGTACGGAAGCATTGCATCTACAACTTCTTTTGGGACGATACTAGAGTTTTCATTATCTAAGTAAACCTGCCGGGTAATTCCCTCATGAAGCTTTAAGAGCTCTTTTACATTCTCAACCATCAGCATCACACCATAGAAAACATTTGGCTAACAATATTTTTTTATATATAAAGTTCAGATAAAAAAACCTAACCACGATAATTCAATAATTACCCATACAACACCATTCTAAGTAAATACATCAGCTATTCTACTATGTTGACTAATCTTATCGGTTATATAGCAGGATGTGTCCTAATTCTATAGGATAGAGCAACTCTTAAGCGCTCAAGCGTTAGTTAATGTATGTTGATTAATTTGAAAAGTTAAAATTTAAATACATATAAATAATATTTTATTTACATAAGTGTTAACTTTGACAGCCTACACACTATCCTCACCATTAACCCAAAAACAAAAAATCGTATGGTCCCTACTAAACAAAGGCCTAACCATCACCACAATAGCCAAAAAACTAAACACCACAAGACAATTCATCAACCAAACCAAACTATCAGCCGAAACCAAACTAACAACCACACTACTAGACATAGCACAAGCAAACGACCTACAAATCACAAAACTCTACCCAAAAGACGGCATACTCCTAGCCTACCACCCAGCACTAAAACACAAAGCAATACTAACCTACAACACCAACCACGGCATAAAAATATGGTACTGGCACAACAACCCAGAAGAAATCACCGACACCACATTCCTAAACCAAACACGACAATACCTAACCGACATCACCAAAGAAAGAAACATAGAAATCAAAGACAAAGACAAAATTCACCCAGCTGAACTTGCACATCAAATTTTCTCAAAACTCATCCCAGAACTGAAAAACTACGTAGAATAATACTGAGCAATAACACAAACCATATTTTTAGTACACACAAAAATAGTGAGGACTAGAGGAAATTAATAGCAATTTTCGTATGCACTCAAAACACACAATGTTTAGACTAGTCTAAACAAATGAGTAGTTCCAGTGTACTGGATAGAGTAGTTTACATGATGCAATTAACATGTCATGGTGGTCTAGGTCTATGTACTTCAGTACCATCTACATAGGTGGCAGTAAAAGGGTTGGACAACATAAAAGTTTCGGGATTGTCATCAATAACTTCTAGCAAGTACGTAATTTTTGCCTTTTCATCATAACCACTGCATTGAATAACATTATTTCCACCAATAAGTCGACAATTGTCTTCCGGATATGGATCTACTAATGCCACTATTTGCTCAACCTGTGAAGAACCATAACAACGCCAGGTTACATTAACGCTTATTTCAAATACATCACCCATTTTTGGTGTGGTCATATTGGAAGCTTTAGAAAAACCAAAAGACGCAGGACCATTCGAGAAGCTAGCACTACCTAGGAACACACCATAATTACTCCAAAAGAAAAGAGTAAAAACAATAGAGAACACTAAAACAATTACCAACATTGTAGCAATTAGCCGAATAGGACGTTTCCAACGAAAAGTAGACAAAATTGAAGAACAAGACACGCCAGATTCCTGAGGAAGCCACCCCTGAGACTATTTTTGAACAGTTTGTCAAGTGTCATTGTATCACCCGATCAAACATACTTGAAGTTTTTAACAACACGTAACAACCTTCGTAAATGAACTACTCACCCCTTACCTTAACTTGACCCACAATTTTTGCTAAGCTAATTAGTGTTGGATGTATCATACTGTGTAGTTGCGTGTTTACTTTGAATACAGACATTAATCATTGGGCACAAAAAGAGTTTCAAACAATAGACTTTGGATCCAAACGTCTAGAGAAACGCTTCCTCAAAGTAATAAGTGACCTATCAGAAGAACCAGAAAAATCCATATGGCTATCAAGTGGAAGCCGTGCAAACGCCAAAGCAGCCTACCATATACTGGGAAACAAAAAATTCACCAAAGAAAGTATTCTAGCAGCACACAAAGATACCACAAACACACGCAACCAAAACAACAACACCTTATTAGCCATCCAAGACACCATGGCAGTAAACTATGCCACCCACAAAAAAACAGCCGAATTAGGATATAACTGCAAAAAACTCTAGGCATCAACGTCCACAGCTGCCTGTTAGTCACCCCAAACGGCATCCCTATAGACCTAATAGCCCAAAGTGTTAATACAAAAACAACAAATAGCGACCCCCGCAGCCAACACGAGAAACAAAAACGAAAAATTCAAGACAAAGAAAGCAACCGTTGGCCACAAACCATGCAAACCGCCCAAACAAATACTCCTAGCGATGTAACTTTGATCCATATAGCTGACAGAGAAGGCGACATATACGAATGGTACGCCCAAGCCTTGCGCACCAACCAAAATTTTGTCATACGAACAATACACGACCGCTTAACCCCAAACAAAACGCGTTTACTTGATGATGAGCTATATCATAGTAAACCAAATGGGTATATCAAAATACTTGTTCCTGAGAACCATAAAACACAAACTAGAGAGCGAGAAGCAACTTTAACGTTACGTTATATGAGACAGGAGATCAAAAAACCTAAAAGAATACGTGTAGCAGGGTTAGAGTCCACTTTGTCTTTGAATCTTGTTAGTGTAAAAGAAGAGAAACCACCGTCTGATATGGAAGCTTTGGAGTGGGTATTAGCTACAAGTTTAGAGTTGTCTTGTTGTGAGGATGCTTTGTTGGTGGTGGATTATTATCGGCAGCGTTGGAAGATTGAGCGGTTTCATTTTGTTTTGAAGAGTGGGTGTGAGATTGAAAAGATTCAGCAGCATAGTGTGGATCGACTTGAGCTTGTGGTTTTGATGTATTCTATTGTTTCGGTTCATATTATGATGTTGACTTATCTTGCTAGACGGTTTCCGGATTGGTTGTGTGAGTTGTTGTTTTGTGAGAGTGAGTGGAAGACTTTGTATCGGGCGGCTAATCGTACTTGTGTTGTTCCTGAGGTGCCTTATTCTATGGCGGATGCGATTCGGTATGTTGCTGTGTTGGGTGGGTTTGTGGGTGCTATGAGTGATGGGTTGCTGGGGTTGAAGGTTGTTTGGTTGGGGTTAAACAAGTTGTTTGTTTTGCATGCTTTTCGTGAGTTTATTTAGTTCTGTGTTTTATTTGTTGGGTTGTTTGGTTTGGTAGTGGTTTTTGTGTTTGTTTTGTTTGTTGTGGATGGTTTTTGTTTCTTTTTGGTGTGGAGACTTTTTGTTTCAAAATTCAATGTTATTATTCGTTAAAATAACCCTTGGGTATCACTTGACAGCATATGCTGATTAAGCCAAAAAACCACGGACTGAGTTGTGGGTCAAGTTAAGAGTATAGTATGGTGCACATGGCTTTTTTGGCAATCACGCCATCGTTTGTTCGTTTGTCTCCTTCTACAAAGATGCGCCCGCACTCTTTGCATATGTATCGTTGTTTTCCTCGAGTTA
>Ga0268262_10004348_pt1 | contig 14699 bp, 11 predicted proteins | sample TergutNc150P3_FD_190354 | JGI IMG/M metagenome (GOLD analysis project Ga0268262, IMG submission 190354) | Nasutitermes corniger P3 segment gut microbial community from laboratory colony in Florida, USA - Nc150 P3 (SPAdes) (version 2) | ecosystem: Host-associated > Arthropoda: Insects >... | reverse complement strand
TAGAAAAAATTTGTTTGGTGGTTGTGGCGGCAACGGGCAACATTGGTGGCGTAATTGTTATAATGGTGCGACCGTAGGGGCAACTCTCCGTGGTTGCCCTCTTTGTTGCACCCATATTTGCATTTTTTGTGGATATATCCGCATTTTGCATATTTGGTTTCGCAAAGGGCAGGCACGGAGACCTGCCCCTACAAATCGGTATCATTATGTTGTTTTACGCATTGGGTTGTTGTGCCAAATTGTATTATTCTGAAAATTCTTTAATTCTGCAAATTCTGGTTCAGACAACGTAAATGCAAATGTCGTGCGTTTGTGTGGGGTTTGTGGTTACTTCCAATAAAACGAATCCAGCAAGTAAGCGAGGAGTTCTTTGCCTTCGGTGTTTTGCGAAAGTTCCTCTACCATTGGAATATAACGGTGCATTCTTTCGTTTTGCTTTTGACCCAAAAATCTGCGCTCGCGGTCTAGTTTTGCTTCGGCTCTTTGGCGAATGCGGCTTGCCAGTTCTTCTTCGCTTATGGGTGGCATTTTTATGAAGTTTATGCCAAAATCTGCTGCGGTTTTTTGAATTTCAATTTCTTCAACGGGAGTTATAAGCGAAATTGAAAGACCGCTTCTGCCTGCCCGCGCTGTTCTGCCACTTCTATGCACATAAACCTCATGGTCGCTTGGATGGTCGTAAACAATAACGTGAGTCACGTGAGTTACATCTATGCCGCGTGCGGCAACATCTGTGCATATCAAAAGTTTCAGTTTGTTCTCCCTGAATTCTCCCAAAACCTGTTCTCTTTCTTTTTGCGAAATATCACCAGAAAGAGCTTTAGCTGCAAAGCCATAATCATTCAAAACCTGCTCCAAATATGCCACGTCTCTTTTCATATTGCAAAAAACCATGCAGCTATCCGGGTTTTCCCATTCGAGAATTTTTATTAATAGAGAATCCTTGCCCATTGCATCGGAGGCGTAGTAGCGGTGTTCCAAATTTTTTGCTATAACTTGGTCGTAAGAGAGAGAGAGAAAATCTGCATTGGGGCGTTGAAATTCCCTTGCTAAACTTTTTACGGTTTGAGGAATTGTTGCGCTGAACATTGTGCAAGAAATATCTTTTGGCAAAAAGCGGCGCACGCGCTGCATATCGGGGTAAAAACCCATGCCTAGCATTTCGTCTGCCTCGTCCATAATCAAATCGCGGATGCTTCCAAAATCTATGTTGCCTCTTTGGGCGTGGTCTAAAAGCCTGCCTGGGGTGGCAACTATTATATGCACTCCGGTTCTGAGCGCACGAATTTGGTTTTCAAAGCCAACGCCGCCAAAAATTGCACAAGAACGAATGCCTGTGCCTTTTGAGAGTTTTTCTGCTTCGCCGTGAACCTGCAATGCCAGCTCGCGGGTGGGAACCAAAATAAGAGCTTGCGGAAAAATATGCTCTTCAACTATAACCTGAAAAAGAGGCAGCAAAAAAGCACCTGTTTTCCCGGACCCGGTTTTAGACTGAATCAGCATATCCCTGCCTTGCAGCATATAGGGAATGGTTTTCTTTTGCACAGGCATCAGCTCATTCCAGCCAAGCTCCTTAACAGTGGCTTGCAAATGTTCTGGCAAATTTTCAATTAAAAAGTCTGGGAGCTTATTCTGCGGTTCTTTTATTTTAACCGGAATACTAAAAGGATTCTCATTTTCCATATTTAATTCTCAACTAATATCCAATACAATAGATTCGTCTCTCTTTGCACCAATTGAAATCATTCCTATTTTAACGCCGGCGAGTTCGGAAATTCTGGCTAAATAGTTCTGTGCATTTTTAGGCAATTCGTTCCAAGAGCGGCATTTGGAGGTTTGGCACTGCCAGCCGGGCAAAACTTCATAAACAGGCTCGCAAAGGGCAACTTGCGAGAGTCCGTTTGGGAAACTCTGCAATTCCTTTCCTTCCATTTTATAGTTTGTGCAAATTTTTATTTCTTTAAAGGCATCCAACACGTCTAGCTTGGTTATTGCAAGATGTGTTAAACCATTTACGGCTGCTGCCTTGCGAACAACGGGAGCGTCAAACCAACCGCAACGGCGCGGCCTGCCGGTTGTTGCTCCAAATTCCCCACCTATTTTGCGAAGCTCTTCCCCAATTTCGTCTGAGAGCTCGGTTGGGAAAGGTCCGTTCCCAACTCTTGTGGTATAGGCTTTCACAACCCCAATAACCTGGTCTATGGCTGTTGGGCCAACTCCAGAACCGCAGCTTGCCGAACCAGCTACCGTGTTTGAAGACGTGACAAAGGGGTAGGTTCCGTGGTCTACATCTAAAACAGTTCCCTGCGCACCTTCGAAAATTATCTGTTTTTTGGCTTTCAAAGCCTCGTATAAATAAGAAACCGTATCGCAAATATAGGGTTTTAGCAGTTTGCCAAATTCCAAATATTCCTCAATAACGGGTTCTGGGTCTATGGGCTCTGTGCTGAACATTTTTTTAAACTCTTCGTTTCTGAACTCGGCTAAAGCCTCTATGCGGGGCTTTAATTCTTTAATATCCAGCAAATCGCCAACCCTAACCCCAAGCCTGTTGACCTTATCGCTATAGCAGGGTCCAATGCCTCGCCCTGTGGTTCCAATGGCAGATTTTCCGGCTTTGCTTTCTTTTAGCTTGTCGCAAGTTATATGCCAGGGCAGCACAATATGGGCATTTTCTGCTATTAAAATTCTGTTTTCCACGGAAATTCCTTTTGTTTCGAGGTCTTTTATCTCTAAAATAGCCTGTTTTGGGTCAAAAACAACGCCGTTTCCCACTACGCAAACTTTATTTTCGTGCAAAATTCCGCTTGGGATTAAGTGAAAAATGAATTCCTTGTCGCCTGCTTTTACCGTATGCCCGGCATTTGCGCCACCCTGAAAACGAACTATTATGTCTGAATATAGTGTTAAAAAATCTACAATTTTGGCTTTGCCCTCATCGCCCCACTGGGAACCTACTATTACTCTATTTGGCATAAGAAACGAAAGATACAAAAAAAATCTACCGCTTTTCATTTTTTTTTTATATTTTAATTAAGTATGCAAAAGGGTTATTCTATGCAAAAATATGTTTTTGGCGGTTTGCTAACCGCTTCCGCATTTGTCTTTTCCTTAACTTCCTGCGGAAAAGTTACCGAGCAAGCCGATTGGCGAAACAAGGAGCTAACTACTTCTTTTAGGCAAAAAGGCATTGATGGTTATCGTTTTGACAATGCCACTGGAGAAGGGGCAGACTTCCAGAATGCCACAGGTGCAAGCCCCGTGTTCAAAAAAGCCGAACTCAGCAACGCAAAATTTCAGAATGCCATGCTAGAAACCCCTAATTTTTCTGGGGCAAATCTTTCTGGCGCAAATTTTTCAAGCGCAGATATGCGAGGCGTGGATTTTTCCGATGCAAACCTTGAGGGGGCAAATCTATACAGAGCAACGCTATTAAACAGTGAAGGAACTGTAGAAAAATCGACGAATTTTTCCGGCGCCTCTCTTGTGAATGCAAATCTTACCGCTATGAAGGTATCTGAGGGTCTTAGCTTTAAAAATACCGATTTAACAGGTGCAAAAATTATAGGAGTGGATTTAACCAGCGCTGATTTTGGCGGGGTTGTTGCCCAAAAAACAGATTTTTCCAATTCCGAGCTTGCCGGTTCCAACTTTAAAGGCGCGCAAGTCACGGGAGCAAATTTTACCAAGTGCAATTTAACCAATGCCAATTTTGTGAATGTGGATTTGAACAACTCAAACTTCACTGGCGCGGGTTTGCAAAGGGTAGACTTTTCCGGTGCGGATTTTGGCAATGGAAATTTTACCAGTGCAGATTTTTCGCTGACATCGTTTAGCAACGCAAATTTGAAGAAAGCCAAGTTGCAAAAGGCTATTTTTGCGCAAGCCACCATATCTGACATGGACTTTAACGGAATGACTATAACGGGCGTGGTATTCGATAAAAGCACTGTTAGCAGCAGCACATTCATAAAAACCAAAATGGCAGGAGCGAGTTTTTTTGATGCCAGCGTTGATAAATGCGATTTTGTTGGCACAGATTTAAAAAATGCAGTTTTTGACGGAACCGATATGAAACGCTCGCAATTCCCCAAAGCCGATTTGACAAAAGCAAATTTTGAAAATTCCACTCTAGATAGAGTTATTTTCTCGGAAGCCTCTATGACCGGGGCAAAATTCGGAGGAGCAAAACTTACCCTGATTAGCTTTGTTAATGCCGATGTTCAAAATGCAAGCTTTAATGCAGATACAAAGCTAGACCAAGTGGATTTTTCCGGAGCAAATTTATCTCGCTCCAAAGGAATGGAACTCCTGCGGCAAATTTCAGGAGTTGTATACGACAACAGAACAAATTTTCCCGCTGGTTTTAATCCTGATAAAGCAGGCTTTATAAATAATACTCCTTCTGGTGGAAAAAAGAAAAAAGTGGTGGTGGAGGAAGAACCTTCTGAAGATGATGATTCACCTGCTCCTGTTGTTAAAAAGAAAAGCAAGGCTCCACCTCCAGAACCGGAACCCACTACAAGAAAGAGAACAAAGGCAGGTGGTAGAAAGTAAAAATTAATGCGGGCAATTCTTTGCGTAGCTTTATTTGCGGTTTTTGCGGGTGCAGGCGTTTCTCCTTGGAAATTGCATATAAGTGGCGCTAAAATCTATAGCGAAAAATTTTTAATTGAGCAGTTGGACCTGCCTGCGGAAATGGATTTGATTTCGCCGGAGAGGCGCAATTTCATAATTAAGCTCGCAAAGGTGAATTTAGACGACTTTTACCAAAACAATGGTTATTTCAGCGAAAATATTTCTCTTTCGGTAAACGAGGAGAGAGTAGATTCTGTTTTGGTGGAAAATTATGTGTTTAAAGTATATGAGGGAGAGAGATACAAGTTTGGGCAGGCAGAAATTGAATTTACCGAAGGTTCCGATACTCTTATAAGAGTTGAGAACCTCTCTGTTCCCAAAGGTGGTTTTTACGATCCGGAGAATATAAACAATGACCAAAAAACGATAAGGGATATTTACCAGAAAAACGGCTATTTGCATATAACCATAGAACACAAGGAATATATAGATACGGTGGAAAAAAATGTGAATGTCCGTTATTTTGCAGACCCTAGCGTTCAAGTTCGCATGGGGAATTTCAGAAGCGTAGTTTTTCGCTCTGGTTTGCTGCCAGGACAGGTGGAACCAGAAGCCGGGCTTTCTGATACTCTTTGGTTGAACAAATTGTGGGAAATACCTCGTGATTCAATAGTTAACGAAAGATATTTCTTTTCATTCAGAACAAAATTATTTTCAACGCAGTTGTTTTCGCAGGTTAGGCTAGAAGACACTTTGCAAGAAAACGGGCTTTCAGATATTACCTTAACCGTTTATGAAAGAGTTCCGGGAGAGGCAAACTACCGTTTCTTTTTTGAGCAGGTTTACGGTTTTGGAATATCACTGTCTTCTATGCACAGGAATCTGTTCGGTTCTTTTCACGAGATGGGCGTTAGTGCCATGCTTGCGGAAAATCGCCAGGAACTCGCTTTCAACTATGCGCATCCTTTGTTATTTGGCACCGGCGTATCTTGGATACCCACAGCTATAAGATTAGATGAAAAAATATTTTTTAACCATGAAAAGCTACCCGAACCAACCGACCCTGATATCCTCGCTGAAAGATGGGAGTTGGTAAACAGGGCAAATATAACATTTGGGCTTTCCAACCGCATTCGCTTCAGAAACACATTTGATTTCAGGCTTTTAAAACTGATAAAATTGGAGGAGGATGATTATTTTAAGATAAAAAACGAAATAGGCTTGATATTTGATTTCACCGACAATAGCCACGACCCTATTTTAGGCATTAGATTTGTTCCAGCATTTGGCGCTGGCGGAGAATTGCAAAACGAATCTTTTCAAAAGGTTAAAAGCGTGGGAAAATTGGCGGAATTTTGGAATATGAGTTTGGAGCACGGTTTTCTTTATACAGACATATCTTCTTATGCTTATATTCCTTTTTTCAAAAATTTACTCAGTGCCTTTGCTTTTAGCTATGGAAATATTTTCAACAAAGCCTCAGAAGACGATGCGCAGACTTTTTATCAGGGTGGCGGCAGAACCTTGCGCGGTTATGCTTTTAGGAGCGTGTTTCCATACATAATAACTGAAAAATACGATCCTATCAAAGATTCAATTGTAGAGATTAAAGTTGGCGGGCTTTCGCCAATTTATTACAGAATAAATGAGGAACTTAGAATAGTTCCGCCTTGGAATGCGCTTCGCAATTTTCAGCTTGTGCAATTCACAGACTGGGTTCGCATAAACGATTCAGATAAGTCTTTTAAAACAGCCGAAGAAATGTCAATGGGGCTTGGGTTGCGCTATAAATGGCAGTTTTTAACAATAAGACTGGACTATGCCCTAAAAACATCATTCAATGATTTTAAACTAGATAAATTCAAACTTTCGCATTTGGTGTTTGACTTGTCGCAGGCGATATAAGCGGGTTTGGGTTAATTTGGTTCACCGTGTGAAAGGTTGCTAAGGAATTTCCTTAGCAACCAAAAATTGTTATCTTCTTTCCTGCCGGCTGCTTGAGCTCTTTCACGTAAAGTTTTTTGCTCCAGCTTTTTTTGGGTGTGCGGTCAAAAATCACCACCCAGCCTGCTTTTGAGCCTGCTTTATCCATATAATCCAAAATTTGCTCTGTGGAATCCTTTATTGTTTTAGCTCCCTTGTAAAGTTTAAGCTCAATCGGGTATTTCTGATTCTCCCACTCAACGCAAATATCTGCACGTTTTTTACCCAAAGCCATCTCTCTCGAAATATGACCTCCCCCATTTACCACTCTCTGCAAAAATGCCTGAAAAACCAAATGGGGGGAGGCTTCTCTGTATTCGCGAAATCCCTCCTCATAAAGTTCATCCCAGATAATCTCGCTGTTCTCTCTCCAAAAAGACTGGAAATCTTTGAGCAGATGGTTTATGTCTATTTTGCCTTTAATAACATACTTTGGCAAATCGGAATTAGGTTTGCTGTTTTTAATAGCTTCCTGTGCGGTGCAAGTTATGGCTCTTATGATTACTTCTGCGTAAATTGGATTGGAAGGTTCAACTTTTCCATTGAAGTCTCTTATCAAACCCAAATCCTTGGCATATAAGTAATTATCGGTTGTTCTGTCTGCTTCCTCGCCTAGAATCAAAGGCTGTATAACGGAGCGAACCCTATTTTCTCTAAGGCGTTCCATTAAGCTGTCAAAATGAGTTCCCCTTGCCAAAATTATGTTTTGTATGGCTTGCTTTGCAATATCTTGCGTTATGGCAGTAGAGTAATCAGATTTGCAGATTTTTTCAACCGCTTCTCTAGCTATTGCATTTACAAGCCAGGGCTGTCCCTGTGTTTGCTCAAAGATAAACTGGGCGGCATCTTTTTCAAATACTTGACCCGTTTCTGCGGTATGCTGATTGTAAAGTTTTGTCACATCGCCTTTCGTGAAATTTTCTAAAGTCATGGCTTCGGTCACTATGTTGAATGGGCTTGCACTGCCCAGCGTTTCGCTGTCTGGTCGAATACGTGCCTTGTAGTCCCTTATGTTGCGCATTCCTACCAAAGCTATGCTGTGGACAAAAGGAGTTCTTGCTCTAGATACAAAACCATTCCTAAGCTGCCTTAGAAATGAAATCAAAGTCCCGTTGCTAAGGCAATCCGCTTCATCAAAAAATATAACCAAAGGCTTATCCAAAGAACGGCAATAGGAAACAAAAGATTGGTAAAGCAAGCCATCTATATTCTCAAAGTCAGCATCTTTGGCAAATCCGCTCGGCAAATTTTGAATTTCCAGTTCGGATTTTATTTTTCGCACAATAGAAGGAGTACCTCTCTCTACCGTTGTAACCCCTTGTAAGCATTCCAGCGAACAATACAAGGCGTGATATTTGCCATCGGCATTTATTTTATCTGCAATTTCCAATAAGAGAGTTGTCTTTCCGCTTTGCCGAGCGGCGTGTATGACAAAATAATTCTCTCGTTCTATTAAATTTGTTAGTTCTTTGCCTATATTACGCAAAGGGTCAAGCATATAATGCTTGTTTGAATTGCAGGGACCTGCTATGTTGAAGTATTTTTGAGGCATTGATAGTAAAATAGAAAGACTAATTTTTACCTCAATCTTTGAGACAGCGAACACTGCCCTTACCGTATCTGCCGTAGTGATATACACTCTCTTCGTTGTAGGACATAGTCCGGACACTGAACGCTTGAGCAGTCCACCATACGCCTATGGTGCCGATATCACTACCGACGATACTATTATTATTGTCAGAGCCGCCAGGCAGAGCCGCAAAGCCGTAATTGTCTGTGCCATTGCCATAGTGTTCCCAACCGCTAGATGCCTTTAATTTGGTTCCCGCATTTGATGAGCCAACAAAACCTTCAAGCGTATCCCATTCATCAGTGCTTGGTATATGCCAACCGCTAGGGCATATTCCCCTATGAATCGCAGACGGAATGCAAACATCAAAGTTATTAGAGGAGTTGCAGCTAGGTGACAATGCCATCATTGCTGCCCAGTCATACAATCTGCCGTAAATCGCACAGTTGGCTGGGTTGTCGTTATTGCACTTACTATTGCCGGTTACATAATTCAAATTCCTTGCCATCCAAGTTTGCGTGCCAATCACAACCGTTTCATAAGTCTCGCCACCATACTCTACAGGTTCGCCGTAAATAATTTGCCCAGAGCCTGAACCTCCCATATAATTAATACCACCCTTATCATAAAAATTGTCGCGCTCCACAGTTGAGCAAGACACGAAAAGGATAGCTATTCCCAGCAGAATTTTGCTTCTATGCTTTTTGACTTCAATCATTTTTCCTTCCTTTTTCCTGCTTGTTTTTTTACCATTGCCAAATCCGCGCAGGGAAAGAAACTTGACAACGCTCAGTCTTGGATACAACGAACACTGAGCAGCCCCTTATTGCACCTATACCTATTGCCATCAGTGTAGATTGCATAATCGTAGTAGTAGCTCATACCCAGGTAGGCTCCGCTGCCATCGTACTCGCTAGTCCACCAATTGCCATAACTGCCGACATAGTTGAAATAGTCATCTGAACCACCTATGCCGCCCGGCAGAGCCGAAAAGCCATATTCGTCATTGCCGTTCCAATCGCTAGTTTTCAAATACTTGCCAGCAATGGAAGAACCGCCTACATAGTCTATCAGTGTTGTCCACTCCGCACCGCTTGGTATATGCCAGCCATCAGGGCATATTCCTCTATGCTTTGTGGATATCTGCGAAGAGCAAACATCAGCACCATCGTAGCAATCGTTGCAGCTAGATGGCAATGCCATCATTGTTGCCCAATCATAAAGTCTGCCGTATTTTCGGCAGTTGCTTTCCTTATTTTCATAGCATTTGGAGCCGCTTGCATTGTAGTTGAGATTTTCTGCCATCCATACCTGAGTACCTATTTCCACGGTTCTATAACCTGATTTCCCAGTACCACCATAATTAATACCCTCCTTATCATAAGGATTGTCTCTATCCACAGTTGAGCAGGAGAAAAGCAGAAAGGCGCAAAGCCTTGCTGCAATGGCTATTGTATGTTTTAAATTAGTCATTGCCTCCCCAAGGTATCAATTGGGTGGGTGGGCTCATCCATACAAGCTCCGCCGCCGCCATAATTAATGCCAATTTCATCATAGCAATTGTCGCGTTTCACAGTTGAGCAAGACAAAAGAAACACAGTTGCGAGCATAAAAAATCTCAGAACCATATATGCACCCCTATCCCTGAAGCCAAAAACACACCGCCGAGAATGTAAAACAAATTCCTTTGAGTACGGACTCTTTCCACGTCATCCCAAGTACTATTATAATGGGACTGGTCTTGTTCGTCAATGTTGTATGCATAGTATGCATCTACCATTTCTTTATCTTTTAGGTATCCAGCGAAAAGCATTCCCGCCCCCAACACATCCAAACCAATGGCAACCCAAAACTTGGTTTTGCTAGGCTCTTTTTCAACTACTATTACCTCCGGCTTCGCAGGCACAGGCTCTATCTTGGCAAGCTCCGGCTTTTCAACTACTAGGTCGGGAACAACGCCTGGTATTTTTTTGAATATATTCGGCACGTTTTTTCCTACGGCATCAAGCAAAACGAAATAATCGTAAAAATATTCCCCATTGCCATCATACATACCCACCAGCCTGCTGGTGCTAACCTCATACACCTCAACCTTAACCCTCATTTTGTCTCTCAGCTTTCCAACGCTTGCTTGCGCAATATAGTCAACCTGGGCTTTCTTTCCCAAATCCACAATGCAAGCAGTTTCTCTGCATTCCTTTATAAAATTCTCCTCGCCACCCAAACGCTTTATCACAACCTCTTGAGTGAGCAGGGCAAATTTTTCGCTCGGCAGAGTTTCCAATGCTACGCTTCGCATTTTATTCGTAAGGGCTTCAAGGTCATCATTGTTAAAGACCTCAGCATCGCCATCGGAAGGCAAAACGGCAACGGATGTTTGCCCCTGCCCGTAGGCAGTGAGGGCGATAAATAGCAAAAGGAAAAGTTGTTTTTTCATTTTTTCAAACCTCGGTATTCTGCCTTCATCTGCTCCAGCCTCTCCTGCATCTTTTCAGAGGCAACGCGCAGTTCCATTTCTTCTTGGTTGGCCATAGCCGCTTTCAAGGCTTCCGCGATTCTGTCTGGGTCTAGCAAAACAAGGGTGTAGATACTGTATTTCTTGTCCTGCTCATTGAATTCCATTATCGTCTCGTACACGTAGCTGCCTTCCAGCTGGGTGTCAACGAAATTGTTGATTTTGTCCTCGGTTATCCTTTTGGCTTCGCCGTTCACGTTCTTGGCGTAAGCATCCAAAAGACCTGTGACAATCAGTTTGGAATTTCTCGCGGTGGCTGCTTGGGCTTGGGCTATGGATTCTGTCCTTGCCATTTGCCTGTCGGTGGAAACTCCCACGCCAACGCCCCAGGGGATTGATTCCCTCTGCTGCTGAGTGAGCTTTTTTTCAAGCTCTGCTTCGGGGGCATCGGCAAGACGCTTGTTTCCAGTGACTGCGGCATCAGCGACCGTTGCTTTGCTGCCGCCGCAGCCTGTGGTGAGTGACAAGGCAAGCACAATGCCTGCCGCTAATAGAAAACGGTTGGTTTTCATAATGAACCTCTTTGTTGAAAGGGAAATTTTTTTTTGCTATTATGTAGGGGGGGGGGGGGGGGCAAGCATTGCTACATAAGGCATCCAGATGCAATTTATGAACCTAGACCTTGCGGTGCAGGCTCTGGCAGAATTTGTTTGAGGGGCAAAATGTTGCATAATGGATAATATAGAAAAAATCATGAGTTAAAGGCAAATTTTTCCGTTATGTCTTCGCCTGTGTCTGGGTTTAGGAATGAAAATTGATGAGAAGCGTATTCTTCTGCTTCCAAAATCTCAATATTCAGAGAATGTTTGTGCTCCAAATAGTGGAACATACGCCCATAGTCATCGCTAAAAATTCCGGAAAGGGATTCTGCCACCACCAATTGAACATTCTTCATTTTGCTTTTTTTTGCAATTCGCGCAAGATAACGGTCTATTAAAGAAAGAGTGGCTTCTTTGCTGAACACCGTGCCAGTGCCTCCGCACATGGGGCAATCGCTGTGCTTTTCGCTTGCCAAATTAGTGCGAACCCTGCGGCGGCTAACCTCCATTAAACCGAACTGAGAAATCGCAGAAAAATTAAGAGGAGTTCTGTCAAAGCGAATGGCTTTTCTGAACTCATCAACAACAGCATTTTTATCTTCATCCGAGTCCATATCTATAAAATCGATAATCACCAAGCCGCCAACATCGCGCAAACGGAGCTGCTTTGCAATTTCTTTTGCAGCATCCAAATTTGTTTCCAAAAACACCCTGCTTTGGTCGCTGCCGTGTACTCTGGAACCTGTATTCACATCTATAGACATCAAGGCTTCTGTTTGCTCAATAATCAAATATGCTCCGCGAGGCAAATAAACCTTTATTGAAAGAGATTTTTCATAATCATCTTCTATTCCAAAAGATTCAAAAAGGCTCTCGTATCCTTTCCACAATTTTATTTTTTGCAAATTTTCAGGATTTGCTCCACCTAAATATTCGCGAATATTCTGGTATTCCTTTTCATCGTCAACATACACGTATTCTGTTTGCTCGCTGAAATATTCCCTTATGGATTGCTCCACAGAATTTGATTCTTGATAAATGCAACTCTCTTCTGGAAATTCATTAAAATTATTTTTTGTTATTTCCCATTTTTCTTCCAGTTTGCGCATTTGCTTAACAATTTCGTTTTCAGATTCCAAAAGAGCTTGAGTTCTAACAATATAACCAACATCTGGCGCTTTGTGCCTGCTAACCAATTGCTTGAAAATTTTTCGCTTGCCAAAATCCCTTTCTTTTTTTGATATGCCAATAAAATTTGAATTTGGCATACAAACCAAAAAACGCTCCGCGAAACTCAAGTGCATTGTGAGCCTAGCACCTTTGGTGTTTATAGGTTCCTTAATCACCTGCACCATAATTACATCACCGGCTTTCATAACCCTTTCAATGCTTGGAATGGCGGCTGCTTGCGAATTATCTTCTCCATATTCTTTGCGCAACAGAGTGTCGCGGTCTATGGCATCGTTTATGTGCAAAAATCCAGCTTTTTCCAAACCAATTTCTACAAATGCAGCTTGAAGCGCAGGCACCACTCTTTGCACAACGCCCTTGTATATGTTGCCTAGCGTATGGTTAGAAGTGCTATTTTCAACCAATAAATCTGTAAGAACTCCTTCGTCTAAAACAGCTATACGTGTATCATAAGGCGTGGTGCTGACTAAAATACCCCGCTTGCTCGCATAATTTTTTTGCATAAATTCCTCTTAGGTTGCTTTCCAGTTTTGCAATAAGCGGTTTACCCTTGCTATTTGCTGCTTCTCCTTTTCAGTGCCTTTAAATGCCTTGAAAAGGAGATTTCTGTATTCTGTAAGCGAAGTACGAATTAAAATACGGTCTTCTTTCTTTAACATAATTATTTATCCGTAAGCGCTGCTACCCCTGGAAGTTCCTTGCCTTCCAAAAATTCAAGCGAAGCTCCTCCGCCTGTGGATGTGTGGGTAACTTTTTTGTCTGCTCCATATTTTTTCGCTGCAGTTGCGGTGTCTCCGCCGCCTATAACGGTTATTGCTCCGCCCTGAGTGGCTTTAACAATGGCATCTGCCATTGCTTTTGTGGCTTTTTCAAAAGCCTCAAATTCAAACACTCCTGCAGGTCCGTTCCAAACAATGGTTTTGGAATCTAAAATTGCCTTCACAAAAAGCTCCGAAGATTTTGGGCCAACATCCAAGCCCATCCAGCCATCTGGAATTCCGGTGCCATCGTCTGCGGCTTTCACCGCTGCATCTGCTGCGAATTTGTCTGCTATAACATAATCTACGGGCAAAATAATTTCTTTGCCATTCTTTTTTGCTTTTTCAATTAGCTCTGGAACTATTTTTGCGCCATCCTCATCAAATAAAGAAGCCCCTATAGCAAGGTTGTTGATAACTTTTTTGAATGTGAATGCCATTCCACCGCCAATTATAATTTTATCGGCTTTATCCAAAAGGTTGTTTATCAACTGGATTTTATCTGCAACCTTTGCACCACCCAAAATAGCGAGCAAGGGGCGTTTTGGGTTATCCAACACCGCAGAGAATGCGTCCAGTTCTTTTTTCATAAGGTAGCCGCTTGCTCTTTGTGCGTAGCCTTCGCCAAGCATTGAGGAATGGGCGCGGTGAGCTGTGCCAAAAGCATCGTTTATGTAAACATCGGCGAGCTTTGCAATAGAAGCTCTAAAAGCTTTTACTTTTTCTGGTTCTGCCTTGATTTTTTCCTCTGTGCCATCTTCTTTTTTAATTTTCGCCTTGCCTTCTTCTTCTAAATGAAAGCGGAGGTTTTCGAGCAATATAACATCGCCTGGTTTTGCTGCTGCACATTCTTTTTCAACACTTTCGCCCACGCAATCATCTAAAAACTTAACCGGCTTGCCCAGCAATTCCTGCAATTTAGCAGCAACGGGTTTTAAGCTGTATTTGGCAACAGCTTTGCCATCTGGCCTGCCGAGGTGCGAGGCTAAAATGACAGATGCACCTTTTTCCAGTGCATAGCGTATGGTTGGAAGCGCAGCTTCTATGCGTTTTGTATTTGTAATTTCGCCAGTGGTTTTATCTTGCGGAACATTAAAATCCACCCGAATAAAGGCACGCTTACCCTGCAAGCTAAGGTCTTCAATAAAAAGCTTTGACATATTTTGTCTCCGTTAAAGAAATTCTTTGAGGTTAATATAGTAAATTTTTTCCTTTGGCAACCACTTTTCCAAAATGGAATTCAGGTTAACGATGTCTATGGGTTTAGACAGAAAATCGAGACCAATTTTCTAAGTTTACTTTAATGTTCCAAAAATACTTCAACATAGCCGGACCTTGCAATTCAAGCGAGCACTATATGCTAAACCCTTTACGCAGCATAGGCAAAGAGCTTATGGATTTAATTGATTCAAGGCATTATTTTGTTATCCACGCTGCTCGGCAAAGCGGGAAAACTACATTGCTTTTGGAACTTACAGACAAAATAAATGCAGAGGGCAAATATCACGCATTGTATTGCTCGCTTGAATGTTTGCAGGGAATTACGGCGGTAGAAAGAGGCATTC
>Ga0268262_10004347_pt1 | contig 14703 bp, 16 predicted proteins | sample TergutNc150P3_FD_190354 | JGI IMG/M metagenome (GOLD analysis project Ga0268262, IMG submission 190354) | Nasutitermes corniger P3 segment gut microbial community from laboratory colony in Florida, USA - Nc150 P3 (SPAdes) (version 2) | ecosystem: Host-associated > Arthropoda: Insects >... | reverse complement strand
CGCTGCTACCCTTGCCCAGATTGCGGCTTGGAATGAGTTAGGCGTTCTAGGCCCCCCCATAAGCGAGAACGGTGGCGACAAATGGTTTATACCGCCACGTTCTTTTATACGCGGGTTTGTAGACGGCAAGCGTGAGTTGATACAAAAGACGCTTGATAGATTAGGGCAGATGGTTGTTGACGGAAAACTAAAAGCGGAAGAAGCAATGGCGCGGTTGGGAGAGTTCGGGCAAAGCGGTGTTAAATCGTATATCCGAAGCGGTGTATTTACTCCTAACGCTTCATCTACCGTGGCCAGAAAAGGAAGCAGCAAGCCGCTTATTGATACCGGGACTTTGCGTAATTCAATCCGGTATCAGGTAATCAATCAACCTGCCTCGGCGGTGAGTGAATAATGAGCCTGTTCAAGAGCGTAAGACTTATCCGGCGCAGAAAGGCCGGAGGCAGTTATGTCAAAGGCCAGTGGATACCCGGAACACCCGGCGATACACCCTTTGACGGATCATGGCAACCGGCCAGAGGTAAAACCCTGGAACTGCTGCCGGAAGGGAAGCGAAACCGTGAAGTTTACAGAGCCTTTGCACCAATTGATATTGATTTTACTTCTGCTGATGATCACGGCGACAAAGAGGCTGACCAGATTATCTGGGAGGGAAAAGAGTACGAAGTTACAACGGCATCGAAATGGAATAACGGTTATTTACCGCATTGGGAGTTGCTTTGTACGAGGCCGAAGGTAGGGGAAACGTGATAACGGAACGGCAATACATCAAGAACAACCTGTACGAGTTCTTTACAGAACTTTTAGTGGCGCAGGGTATTGCTGGTGTTCCGCTTATTTACGCAAGCCAGAACGGGCCGCGCCCTCCTGCGCCTTTCCTTATGCTTATGTTTCGTTCAACTGTAAGCCCCGGTATGCCGGATTACAGCAAGGTAAGTGTAGCAGACGGAGAGGAAGTCCAGCGCATAACGCAGCACACGCGCCGGAACATGACAATGTATGGGTTCGGAGAACGTGCGATAGACGTTCTGGAAACTATAAAAAGTCAACTCAACGCAGATATTTGGGTTGATAAACTGCGTGGCCGCAACCTTGTTATTCCGCTAACGATGGAAACCATCGAAAGCCCGCAGGGATTTGATACCGCGCAGGAAAACGGCGCGAGTTTTGATTTTGATTTGACGTACCTGCGCGTAATAGAAACCGCGCCGGGCTTCATTGAGGATTGGGAACTCAATTCGGATTATCAGCAATGAAATCCGTGAGTGATAAATTTTAGGAGGCATATATGGCTGACCAGTTAGACAAAATAGTTCAGGTGACTATTGAAAGACAAACTCGTGTACCGAGCATGAAGTCTTTCAGCGAACACTTGGTTGCTGCCGAGTTTAGTCCTGTAGGTATAAATCCAGTTTTTGACCCCGAACACCGGGTGAGGAAATTCGGAAGCCTGGACGAAATTGCGGCTGCTGGTTTCCCCACAAATGGATTTGTATACAGGGCTGCTTCGAAGCAGTACTCGCAATCTACTCACATCGGGGATATTTATGTGGGCTGGAAAATACCGGGCAATGTAAACCTTGCCACCGGCATTTTAAGCGCACCGCTTACTGCAGGGCAGAGCTTTGAGTGGAGCGTGAACGGCGCGCCGATGGAGGATATCGCTTTCGATACCGAAGGTTCAAGCGAGAAGTGCCTTGAGCGCATGGTTGCCATCATGAAGGAGGAGTTTGGAACTCTTTTCACGGCAAAAAAAATTGACGCGCAAACCATAACGCTTTACGGCGCAGCGGCCACCGTTATCGTGACGGTCAGTGAACCCTCCATAACGATGACATTCACTTCCAAAGCAATCCCTGCCGACCCGGACTGGACGGCTGCGCTTTCCAAAATCAAAGAGCAGAATAACGATTGGTACGCCATCAGCGTTTCGGCCCGGCAGATGATAAATCAGCAGGACTGCGCGATGTGGATACAATCCAACAAGAAACTCGGAGGCCTGTGCAGCGGCGATGATCTTATTGCCAACGAGGAGACCGGCGATATTGCGGCGTGGGCAAAGCTGAACAACCTCGACCGTGTTTTTGTTTTCTACCACCCGGATGCGAAACTCGCTGACGCTGCGGTTGACGCTCTCGCCAGCACAGACCCGATACCGGAAGCCGCTTATTTCGGGAAGATGCTTTCAAAAACTCCCGGCTCGGCGACATGGAAGTTCAAACCGCTTGAGGCAGTTCCGACTTACGATCTTGCCCAGGGGCAGGTCTCCAATGTGGAGAAAAAGAATGCGACCTGGTACATGACAACCGCTGATGTCCCGATGACGAGTAACGGACAGGTCGCAGCCGGTGAGTACATTGACGTTATCCACGGCGTTGACTGGCTTGAGGCGCGAATACAGAACCTCGTGTTTACCGCGCTGGTGAATGTTGACAAGGTTCCGTTCACGGATGCCGGTATTCAAATGGTTGTATCTCCGCTTAAATCCGCGCTGGAGGAGGCCGTTAAGAACGGCATTCTCGCCTCATACAATATCGAGTTCCCTGCGGTAGCCGAGGTATCCATCACCGATAAAGGGAAGCGTTTCCTGCCGGATGTCAAGTTTACCGGCGTTCTTGCAGGAGCAATCCACAGCACCAAAATACGCGGCGTGGTAACGCTGTAAGGAGGATATGAACTATGGCAAATCCATTGGTAACGAGTTATGACGCGAAAAAAGTCATTATTGCTCTTGGCGGTGTTCCTATTGCCGGTTTCACGGATGGGACTTTTGTCAATGTCACAGCGAACAGCGAGAGGTGGACGCGGAAGGTCGGCGCAGACGGTGAGGTAAATCGCGCATTGTCAAATGACAATACGAGTACCATTGACCTTACCCTCCTACAAACCAGCCTTTCCAATGAGTACCTCCGTACAGTTGAAGCCGCTGATGCCTTAACAGGCCTCGGTATGCTGCCGTTGCTCATAACGGACTTGAACTCCGGCAGGGCAAGGTTCTGGCCACAGGCTTGGATTGTTAAAGAGCCTGATGACGGCAAGGCAAAAGAAACAACTGATATCGGTTGGACTATTCACACAGGGCAGGAAGCAGCGGCCTAAACATGATATGCCTTGCCGGAGGCAATCAAATTTTATTAAAGAGGAAAAACTATGGAAAACAGAGCAAAATCCACCACAATTGACGGCGTGACATTTCAGGTCGCGCCTTTTATGGCTGTCGAGGGGCTGCGCCTGAAAGCGTACCTTGTCGGCACTTTCGGCCCGGCAATCGGAGAACTCTTGGGCGGTATTGACGGAAACAAAGTCAAAGGCGTTCTCGACCTCAATCCGGCAAGTATGTCTTTCTCAAGCAGCTTGGAAAAGTTGTTTCAGAAGTTAGACGAAAACAGCTTTGTCGCGCTTTTCAAAAGGCTATTTGCGAATGTAATTGCGAACTGGAATGAGGAAGGCAAGCCACGGAGCATCGCATTCGGAACTGACTTTGATACCGCTATGGAACTCGTCTTTTCCGGCAAATTATTTTCAGTTTATGAACTTGCTGTATTTGTTCTCAAGGTGAACTACCCGGATTTTTTCGACAAGGTGGTGAAGGGTATTGGAAAGAAAATTCAGCAAACCCTCACCTCCGAAAAGGCCGGAACGATACAGCAGACCGGATCCGAGCAATCGGGGACATCGGAAAGTTAAGCGAAGAACTGGAAATCGAATTTCCAATATGGCGGTTATGGTATGAGAAAAATGTTCCTGTCCGCGAAATAAAAGAGACCTGGACTTACGCGGATGTGATGGAAGCAAACGCCATATTGGATATGTATTCCGCTGTTGAAACGGCACGTGAGGCTTATGACAAAGCGGAACTGGAGAAGATCGAAGCAGAGATAAAGAGAAATGCCGGTAAACCTGGACGGCGGTAGGAGGGTGCCAATATTATAATCCGTGAATTGATCACCCTGTTGGGATACAAAGTTGATGATACTGGACGTGACCAATACAACAAGGGAATAGATCAGACAAAACAGAAACAACAATCTCTTACCGCTTCTTTTTTGAAGGCAAATATCATAATGGGCGTGGCTCAAAAAGCATTGGGCGCGGCCTTTAGTTTTGTTAAAGACTCCGTAATAGGCGCAACCGCAGAAACGGAGCGTTATCGCGTAACTCTTGGCACTATGATGGGTGATCAAGAAAAAGCAAACAAAATAATTCACGACCTCGATTATTCTCCCCTCTCTGATTTTTATGGAACCGCAAACGCCATCGGTGGCCTACAGGGAATGGTTACATTCGGAATGCAAGCGGAGGAAGCGTCAGGCATACTGACGCGCCTCGGCGATGTTGCCCAGGGTAATTCAGAGGCTTTTGTCACTATGTCAAATAATATGGGACAGGTATTTGCCAATGGCAAGGCAAGCGCAAATAACTTGAAGGCTTTTGTTAATCAGGGATTTGACGTTGTTGGGGAGGTGGCAAGGCAGACAGGAAAATCGCGTGAAGAAATAACAAAAACCGGAGTTACCTATGCCCAGACAAAGGCCGCGCTGGAGTCATTAACCAACGAGGGCGGCAAGTATAACCAAATGCTCGCAAAGCAAATGAACACGTTGGGCGGTGTTATAAAACAGTTTAATAGTTTCAAGGCAGCAACAGCCGAGGCGATAGGCTTCGGAATAAATGATGACTTAAAAGATATGCTCAAATATATTCTTGAAATAGCCAAAGCCGGTCAAGACGCTTTTGTAGGAAAATTTGTCAAGTTTCTGAAAGAAGTTATACATTGGATTTTTCAAGTAATTATTATGTGGGAAGTCCTCGGATACAGGCTTGAGGACATGGGCGCATTTGATGTAATAGGCGGTTTCTTTGCAGACCTGAAAGCTATCGCCGGTCAAGTGCTTACCGGCATTATGAAACTTGTTGTATCAGTTGGAAAGGTTTTTTTCTATGCTTTCAAAACTGCTTATACTGCCCTGCGGCCAGCATTGCTGGCTCTGGGTGAACTAGTTCAGAAAGTATTGAACTTCTTTGCCGTGGGTGTTCAGGGCTTGATACCTGTAATAAATATGTTAAAGGTTCCTCTCACGATTATCGGCGGTGTGTTAGCTGTCATAATTAAAGGTTTAGGAGGCATAATAGATTTTCTAACTCCCCTCGCGCCAATCATTATTGGCATAATCGCCATTATAAAAATATGGACGCTTGTTCAATGGTTATTAAATGCGGCAATGATGGCAAACCCTATCGGCCTTATAGTGGTAGCGGTGATCGCCGCTGTCGCTCTGATTGTTGGGCTTGTAATGGTTATAAAAAATAACTGGTCAAAGATTGCAGACTTCTTTATTAACCTGTGGGAAGGGATAAAAAATATATTCTCAAAAGCATTTAATTTTTTGAAAGATTTATTTTTTAAGTATCACCCAATAGGTATTTTAATAAAAAATTGGGATAAAGTAGCAGACTTCTTTAGCGGACTTTGGGATGGAATTAAAAATGTAGCTGGTAAGGCATGGGAGGGCATTAAAACCGGAGCATCGAAAGCCGGGGAGTTCCTTAAAAATAATTGGAAAACAATCGCCGTAGGTATGGTCAATCCCTGGGCTGGTGGCTTGAAGGCTCTTTATGACCACAACGAGAAGTTCCGCAATTTTGTTGATAACACATGGGGAAAAATTAAAGGTGTTCTCGGCAAAGTATGGGATAAGATGCCCGATGGCGCAAAAAATGTGTTTCTAAAAATCAGGGATATTATAAGTGCCGTAATTGATGAGATAAAAGTTATCATAAATGGTATAAAAGAATTCTTTGTCGGTTTATGGGGAGCATTAAAGCAGGGGCCAGCGGCGACATTCGCATACCTGAAAGAATCATTTAAGAGGCTTATAGCATATATAATTGACCTATGGAAAAGGTTATTAACTGTCATTAAAAAAGTATTCCAATCCATTGCACAGGCAGCGCGGACGGTCTGGAATGGCATGGTAAGCGTTATCAGATCAATAGGCGATAAAATAAAAAATATATTCACCGGATTGGTAGACGCTATCAAAGGGATTTGGAACACGATCACCGGTTGGTTCGCTTCCTTATGGGAGGGAATAGTAAATACCGCGAGAAGTATCTGGGACGGCCTCAAGTCTGTTTTCACCGGCTTGGTTAACTCCATTAAAAGTATCTGGAATGGTATTATCGGTTTCTTTAGCGGACTTTGGGAGGCAATGAAGCAAGGCCCCACCGCTGCCATAGAATATATCAAGAACGCTTTTATAGGACTATTTAATTCCCTACAGGAAAAATTACTCGGTTTCATAAATAAAATAAAAGAGGTATGGAACGGCGTTAAAGGATTTTTCGGAGGTGCAGTTGAAGGCATTGGAAACTTCTTTACTGGCGGCAATCAAATGCAGCCAGCGTATGCAGGAGTTCCACAGAACCCCGCAGCCAGCAGGGTTGGGCAGACATCAAACTATGCCTATAACAATGCGAGAGGCGGCGACTCAACGGTCAACGCAAATACAAATATAAATGTAAATGTTCCGAAAGGAACGCCGCAGGAGCAGAGCGAGGCAATAGCGCGGCAAATAGACGCACAATTTAATGCTAAACTTTCCAGTTCTATCAACAGCAGCAGGGCGAATATTCCAAGCCCGGAAGTGAGGAGGAAGTAATGGCAGAAGTTGCTTTTCAGTATGAAGTTCCTCAAAAAATGATAGGCACATTTGTTGTTGACGCTTTTATTTCTGAACATTATCAGTTTTCAAACTCGGTCACGGATATTCCTGTTGAGGAAGGCAGCAATATATCAGATAACATTGTCGAGGATCAGGATGTAGTATCAGTTGAGGCTTTTATTGGAAATGCGGAGTTTGAGGTAGTTACCATAGACGGCAATTCCATATCCAATATTCAGGCCCCAGACAGAATGGCGCGTGTACGTCAGGCATATCAGGAATTAAAAAAACTTTCAAAATCAAAGCAGCCGCTGGACGTTGTTCTGGGGCTGGAGACATTTTCTAATATGGTGATTACATCATTTCAGATAGACCGAGATGTGGAAACTGGCGCGAACCTTCCTTTTACAATGGAGTTCAAAAAAATAAAGGTTGTCAAATCAGATACCACAAATATTAACGCTTCCGGCAGTAATGGCGCGGGAGGAGACCAGACAGCCGGAACAACCAACGCAGGAACATCGGGTTCGGAGCAGCCGAGAGACAGTATCGCTAAAGAGGAGTGGAGAAGGCAAATCCGCGCCGGTGGCCCGGCAACACCAGCAGATTATCAAAGGAAGTTTGGAGTTCCATACCCACAATGACAGATTTTAATTTTATTATTTTACCAGAATTTAGTTCCTCAACTCCGCGCTGGAATGTTCAAATAGACCTATCCGGCGTGAGATACAAATTAAATGTTAGTTGGAACTCAATACTTGAGGGCTGGATACTTTCTATATCCGACACAAGGGACAATTTAATTCTCGGCGGTATCCGTCTCTCTGTCGGTTCGTATTTGTTAAGGAAGTATCGCGCCTCATGTCCGAACCTTCCCCCTGGGGAGATATGGTTACTCGACACCACAGGGAATTATGAGACAGCGGAATTAACGAGGGACAATTTTAATACTCGTTTCAAACTTTGCTATGGGACATGGGAGGGCTAGGCTATGGCATTCATGCGGAAAGTTGAAGTAATTATCGGCCCCAAAGGTGGCGAAGGCGTTAAGATAAATGGGCTTAAAATTGCTTTCAACATTGAAAAAACGGATAAGCCCGAATCCAACACGGCAAAAATTGAAATATACAATTTGAGCAAAGAGACACACGATAAAATCTGCGTTGCCGGTAACCATTGCACATTGAAGGCCGGATACTCCGATGAGACAATTACCGCCATTCTTTTCGGCGATGTCGTGAAAGGAATAAGGAGAAAATCGGAAACTGATTACATTACCGAAATCGAGGTCAAGGATGGCCGTGTTGCGGTTATGGCTGGTCAGGTTTCAGTATCCTATGCAAAGGACACAAACGCGCTGACCATAGTTCAGGATTTAATAGACGCGATAGGGTTTCCGTCAAAGGGTACAGAACTTATACCTTCAGACGCTAAATACCCAGGGGCATTTTCAGATATAGGTCAGGCAGCGGATATTCTGCGTAAAGTCCTGAACAAATATGAACTGCGCTACACAATCCAAAACGAGATGATATATATCCTCAAGGACGGCGAGGCTGCCGAGTCCACCGGCCTCCGCTTGTCGCCGGATACCGGTCTGCTCACTATTCCGCAGCCTATATCTGATAAAACCGAGGAGACGGACACAACAAAGGACGCGGCAAATAAGTGGCAGTTCAAAACAATGCTATTCCCGCAGTTGATACCCGGCGCGGCCTGTAAGGTGGAGGCCTCGTCAATAAACACGGAGATGAAAGTTATAAAAGCAAAGTTCTCCGGCGATAACTGGCTCTCTGATTTTACCATCGACATAGAAGCGGAGGTACTAGGATAATGCAAGACCTATCCGATCTCATGCGAGAATTTGTCGAATATTATTTTACTCAAATACATACCTCCTTCCCCGGAGTTGTCACCGAGTATGACACAAAAACAAGACGTGCAACGGTACAGCCTTCTCTCAAACGCCGGGCAGGGAATAAAGACTATATCGAGTTTCCGCTTCTGATAGATGTTCCGGTGCAATTCCCCGGAACAAAGAAATGGACTATTCACTTTCCGCTTGAGAAGGGTGATGAGGTTTCTGTTTTTTTCAGTGAACGCTCTCTTGACGTATGGAAGGATGCCGGACAGGACGGCATAGAAGACCCAGACCCGCGCCGGTTCGACCTTTGCGATGCCTATTGTGTACCAGGCCTCCAGCCGCAGGAGTTTATCGCCGCGCAGGAAGCAGGGCTACAGATAATCCATAAAGACAAGCCCGATGGGGAACTTATATCTCAAGTGCTGATGACAGATGACAAGATAGAAACGGTTTATAAAAAGAAAGCAAAGGTAACAATGGAAGATGACCATGTTACCGCGAAAACAGATAAATGTTCTATCGAAATGACAGCCGATGTTCTCACCGCTAAAAATAGCAAAACAACAATAAAATTAAATGGAGATAAGGCATCTCTGAACAATGGAGGTAAAAGTTTATATACGATTTGGCACACGTTACTTGATACGTTAAAGACAACGCAGCCAACAACATTTGGAAGCCCGGCAATCCATAACTGGAATCCAGCAATAGCGACAGCCATCGGAACGGCAGACGCGGATTTAACCGCGTTATTGGAGGCGTGATGGCATTAGTTTCTGCTTTATTACAAGCTGATTTTTTAACCACCTTTTTGGCTATGAATACAATAGTTGAGGGCGGCGATGAGTATCAGGCCAAAAAGATGGCGCAGGATATAAAAAAATTCATTCTCACAGGTCAAACAACCACGACAGATACTGGTGCTGCCCCTGCCGGTTCATACTCCGGCAAGAGCGTGGGTACTATGACGATAGATAATTCACAGCTTGAGGAAGATTTACTCAATACATTTAACGCAAAATACAACGATGATGATTTAGCGGATCACATGGCCACGGATATTGACAACGCTTGTAAGGATGCCGACACGGTAAAGGCGACATCTTCCGGCACCGTAACTACTCCTGCCGGAGTATCATCTAACTTTTCCGGCCCGGCAATCGGAAAGTTCGCCGGAACAAAAACGCTTATTTCTACACCTCTAAAGACGTGTTTTAAGTCTATGACTGGAATGCTGGTGGGGGGGAATGAATTATACGCTCAAGTATTAGCAACGGCGATTGATGCGTATTTGAAAGCCGGAAAAATAACTGTCAATTTAAGCGTCCCACCTTTCGCATCCGGCTCCGGCAGCGGAGGTATAGCATGAAAGATTTACTCCTTATACAAAACAGCAACAAAATTGCGGTTGAGGATCACCGCTGGCGTTTCACAAATACGCGCCTTGAATATTTATCGCAGAAAATCAGGCATACAATATCTATTTTTAAGGGTGAATGGTTTATGGATAGAAGGCTTGGCATTCCCTATATACCGAATGAGAACACCCCGAAAAATATGCACCGGCGCATGATTGAGACCGCGCTCCAAGTACGCATCGGAGAAATTGACGGCGTTGTGAAGTTTCTATCATTTACCTCAACGCTGGATAAAGCCACAAGGCAATTAAGAGTTAATTTTACGGTTCAGATTGATACCGGCGAAACTTACACCCATGAAGAAGTGATAGGGGGATAGTATGGAATACGGAGTAACTGACAAAGGTTTTGTTATAAAACCATTTGAAGTAATATTGCAAGAAGAACAGGACAATTTCAGAACCGCTTTCGGCAACGATATTGATTTATCAGATACCAGTATACCGGGTGTCTATGTTCGTAATCAGGCATTGAAACGCTCGCAGTTATGGGAGCAGTTGGGAAAGCTTTATGCCATTGGCGATGTAGACGATGCTTTCGGGGTATACCTCGACCGTCTTGTAAACCTTATCAATGTAGACCGTCTTTCCGCAAATGAAACGCGGGTATATATGTGCTTGTGGGCAGGGGAAGGCACACCAATACCGGCAGGGCATTTGTTACGGCTTGAGAATGGGCAGACTTTCAGAATTACCGGCTCGGCGACAGTTTCCCGGCTTTCGCTTCTGGGCTTCCTGCTTTCGGTGAGCGAGGTTGACGCTGGCCACACCTACCAACTGCAAATAAACTCCGCAATTATAACGTACACCGCTGCCGCTGGCGATGAGGAAGAACAAATACAGAATGGCCTTGCTGCGGCTATTGAGACAGCGTTCCCCGGCGTTTTTGAAATGGTAAACACCGGTGATGGGCTTTTGGTTCATTCCAGGACAGGCCTTGAGGCGTTTTCTATGGCCTCATCCGATGACAGCCTTGAGTTTCCCCTGCTTGGTTTCTTTGCCGTATATCTGGCGACAAGAACCGGCCCGATTATTGTTTCTATAGGCGCACTTAACGAAATAGTAACCAAAGTGAACGGACTTGATTCTGTTGTGAACTATGCCTCCGGCATTACAGGCCGTGCCGTGGAGAGCGACACCGAACTCCGTATGGGTTTAGGTACTCGGCAAAAACAGGCAACGGCAAACGAGGTCGCTATACAGAATGAAATCCTGAAAGTTCCCGGCGTGGAATATGCGCGGGTATACTCCAATCGTGAAATTATAGAAGTAAATGGACGGCCTCCAAAAAGCTATGAGTCTGTTGTGGTCGGTGGCGATGAGCAGACAATAGCGGAGACTATTTTTCAGAAAGGCCCGGCTGGTATCGAGGCATTTGGAAACATTATTAAAGACGTTATCGACAGCGAGGGCTTTCATTGGGATATTGGTTTTTCGCGGCCTATAAACAAATATATCTGGATAAAAATTGAGTACTCCCGGAACTATGAAGAAGATTTGCCAATGGATATTGTCAGCGCCATTCAAAACAACATATTGGCATGGTCGCAGAACGCGCTCGGCGTTGGCGTTGACCTTATTTTTCAAAGAATGTTCCGGCCCGTCTATGACGTTCAGGGCATAGGCTTTGCGGACATAAAAGTTGCCGTCACCGATGACTTCACCCCTCCGGCCCCAGAGGAATACGCAAGCGGGAATGTTGAAATAGGCGAGGTCGAAATTGCCGTCCTCGATAGAAGCAGAATTACTGTTCAGGAGATTTCTTAATGAGGGATTTTGAGAGGATAGACTGGAAACGATTTAATAAACCTCCGTTCTATCAGCAATGGATGTGTAGAGATGACACCCTCAAGCTGGCTACTATAGGCGACAAAGGTCTCGCCGAGGTAGACGAGCATATACTCTCATTAAAAGACCAGTGGGACTTGGATCATGTAGGAGAGCATTTTCTTGACCGTATTGGAAAACTTTTAAGCGAGCAGAGGAACGGAACCAGCGATGAGCATTACCGAATTATCCTTAACCTTCGGAAACTCCTCAATACAAATGCCGGCTCAATACCGGATATTATAAAGGCTATAAAATACCTCTACTCATCGGAAGTTGTGCATATTGTACCGGATTACCCTGCCGGTTTAATCATCGAACATGACGGCGAGGGAACGCCGGGCCTGAACTTCAACAGGCTGCTTGCCGAGATTATTCCCGCTGGCGTTTCATTTTCCACAAAAGAACTTTTTATATTTACGGAAGAATTTACTGTCACCGATGCCCTGGAAATAATTGTACGGAGAATAACAGCGGACAGTTTTAATACCGGCCTGAAATACAATGGGCGCGGAAAATATGACGGCCATACATTGAGCGATACCGAGATTATAAAGGTTCGACACAACGGAACTCATAAATACAACGGTATTATCCAGCACAAAGGAGTTCAGGAAGTCAATGCAGACTCTTACATCTCAATACCTTTCAAATACGGTGGCGGTATCAGAGACGTTTTTACAATGAATATGCCGCAGGGTTTCATTGATTATGCTCGCTCGCAGACAAAATATAACGGCGCGGCAAAATATAACGGAGAAAAAGACCATTCCGGCTTTGGGAAAAATAGTTTTTATGATTTATTAGGTGACACAAACATTAACACTATTTTATCAGATAGTGAAACAACGGCAGATAAACTGACCGTTCAAATAAACAAACCGCTTAATGAGCATTTTACTACTCATAACAGGTATGACGGATTTTTTAACCACAGCGGAGAAACAAAGTACCGTGCGGCAAAGGAAGCGTTTTCTATTGAAGGAGAGGCTGCCTCTGTATCCGATACGGTAACTATTGCTGATACTTTCTTTGTCGGCAAGCGTTATCTGCGAAAGTTTAACGGCGTTCACCATTATGACGGTGCAATACTCTATAACGGCAATGTACTAATACCAGTGTAGGAGGGAAAACATGGTAGATTTTAAGGATGAAGTAAGGATGCGCGGTATCCTCAAAGTGAATGTCTATAAGGGTGAAGGTGAGAACCGGAAACTTATAGAAACCTTTGAGGATGACAATTTAATTGTCAATCTTGCGCGGACTACAATGGCTCGCCTCATTGCGGGTGATGTGGCAAACAGGTCAATGAAATCTATTTCATTCGGCACAAACGGAACCGCGCCAACCGTTGACGATACGGATATTACAAATCCGTTCACAAAAAATCTGGGAGGTATTACTTACCCGGATATGGGTCAGGTGCGTTTCGCATGGAGCCTTACCACGGCAGAGGCAAACGGACTGGCAATTATGGAGTTTGGTATGCTGACCGCTGACGGAAAATTATTCTGTCGCCGGACACGCACAGTGCCAATTAACAAGCAGAGCGACATTTCCCTCGATGGAACATGGACGATCATATTTTAATAGGAGGATAGAGTTATGGCTAATCTTATACCGGAGAATGCCAATTTTTTACCGGAAGAACCTGTCTGGCATGATGGAATCTACCAGATAGAAGTTACTGATGACGTGCGTGGTGGCCCGATTAACGAAGGAGGTATTTCAAACCTACAGGCAAAGCAACTCGGCGACAGGGATGCATACCTGAAAAAAGAAATGGAAGATAATACCGATGATCTGCAACGGCAGATTACTTCCATGCAGGGGCGCGGAGGGTATCTTACTGCTTTTGATTTCGGCGTGGCAAACCCGACACAGCAGCAGTTGACCGATTATGCCCTGGCACAGATAGGGCAAACAGATCAGACGCTCATCTGGGATAGAACCCACGTCAAAAATATGTTTAATGGCCATGTATGGGTTCTGAACAACACGCCGGAAACGGATCCGCCTATTTTTGAATGGGTTGATGACGGCCTCGACAGCGTGAGTGTTGCTAATAACGATGGGCTGTTAGGCATTGTTAAAGGCGGCCACGGGGCAGACGATGGATTTATCGCCTCTGACGGTACAATAAAAATCAGAGTGCCATTAAATGCGGATCAGGTTGACGGTCTTGGAAGAAATCTACTTGAAGTCCTGGGCGTTTCCACTATCCCGGAGGCTATGGCAGAAATCCGGCGCAGATGTAACAACAACGCCGAAATTGACAACACCGGCATTCCTGATTTTGGTGGGCTTGCTGTCGGCGACTACCTTGACGGCATAGACTTTTCAGGGACAGCCGCGCCGACCAGCGGAACTGCGCCACAGGCATGGAATAACACCTATAAGAATAACAGGATTGAAATTGCTGGTTTCAACACCTATAAAGGTATGGGTTCTACCGAAAACAACAAGAACCATATCCTTTTCGTTTTCCGCAATATCATTGCCAAAGCAAGAATGAATGCGACCGATACCAACGTTGGCGGTTATCCGTCATCCGAAATGAGAATATGGCTTGAAGGGGCCAACGGTGACGGAAGCGGTGTCCTCGCAACAAAACTGAAAGAACAGCTTGGCGGTGACTATCTCTATAAGGTCAATAAGATATTTCCGACAGATAACGGAAATTATAATTGGGCAAACGCTTCTCTCTTTATACCGACCGAACTGGAGATTTTTGGTATTCCGCTTTATGGTTCGGAGGGTGTATACGAAAGCGGCAAAAGGTCGGGTTATGCGACACCTGTGCATTTCCCCATTTACCAGAAATCTTACGCTCGCCGGATTAAGCGTTGGAATGGGTCGAGGGACTGGTACTTTGAGGCCACGCCTTATTCCGGCTCGTCTGCTCTCTTCACTAGTGTCCTCACCAATGG
>Ga0268262_10004345_pt1 | contig 14714 bp, 16 predicted proteins | sample TergutNc150P3_FD_190354 | JGI IMG/M metagenome (GOLD analysis project Ga0268262, IMG submission 190354) | Nasutitermes corniger P3 segment gut microbial community from laboratory colony in Florida, USA - Nc150 P3 (SPAdes) (version 2) | ecosystem: Host-associated > Arthropoda: Insects >... | reverse complement strand
CAGAGGGTTAATATGCTGTTAAAAATGTAAATCAAAAGATATCAATGATAATCTAACAAAAAATAATTCTGAAAATCTGTGAAGGGAAATAAATCTCTCTAAGAGTAATAAATTCGACAGTCTCAACAGGACTGTTTAAGAAATTTAATGGAAAATATCATCCAAAACAGGACAAGGATAAAAATGACAGAAGATAAATTCGATGAAATAAAAAAAATACAAAGGGTGAATTGCAAATGGTTAGATATAAGGATTAGTTGCAAAGAGGCTACTACATAACAACACTACATTATCACGATAGCGGCCCGCGGTATTGCAGCAGATCAAGTTTATCTAGCCGGCTTTGATGAACAGCAAGGCGCTGGGCGAATTCCGCCAGGTCGGGCGCGGTCTTTTGTTTCCTTGGCGACCAGAGAGCCTCTGCTATGCCGCATATTCGCGGAAAGATCATGTACTCGGCTATTTTCCCCGCGTAGATAACTTCTGACCAGAGGTTTCCCTGCCCGCCCAAAACCAGTGAAGCGGCGGCCTCGTCCATTTCGTCCGTTACCGGGTCAAGGCTGTAGCCCTGGGTTATGGTGCCGATACCGAGCCGGCCCATTTCTTCAGGCCGGTCTATGGCCCTGAAATCCAGATAACAGCCGTCAGTCATAGGCGACATAATGACGCGGTGTCCGGAAGCCGTGGCTTTGTTTCCGCCTTTTTTTCCGCGCCATGACTGAACAATCACATCGTCAGGCAGCGGGAATTTTTCGGTGTTTTCCAAAACCTCGTCCCAGCCTATGGCGATCTTGCCATGCTTACGGAGCATTTGAACAAGGCGCATAGTAATCCAGCTTTGCAGTTGCGAAGCTTTGCCAAGGCCAAGCTCCTTAAGCCGCTTTTGACATTTCGGACATTCCGCCCAGCGGTTGAAAAGAACTTCGTCTCCGCCTATGTGCACATACTTGGAAGGAAAAAGATCCGCAAGAGTATCAAAGACAGCTTCCGCCAGGGGGAAAATGTTATCGTTGCCGGCGCAGAGTACATCCTCGAAGATGCCGAAACGATCTTCCACCATGTACGGGCCGCCTGTGCAGCCCAGGCCGGGATAGGCCGCCAGAATCGCGCTAGCGTGGCCCGGGAGATCAATCTCAGGCACTACCTCGATGTGCCGCTCGGCGGCAAACGAAACAATGTCGCGTATTTCCGCTTCGGTATAAAACCCGCCTGTAAACCTGCCGCTCAAACGGTGTTGCCGCCGCCTGGAGCCGATCTCGGTAAGCAGCGGATAAGAAGCGACCGGAAGCCGCCAGCCCTGGTCGTCGCTGAGGTGCCAGTGGAAAATGTTTATATGCTGGAGTGAAATCGCATCCAAAATTTTCTTAATAAACTCAACCGAATAAAAATAACGGGAGCAGTCCAGCATAAGACCGCGCCAGGGGAAACGGGGCCGGTCTTCGATTTTGCCGCAGGGCAGAGAAAGGCGGCCTTCACTGAATCCAGATAGAAACAGTTGGCGCAAAACCTGAAGGCCCCGGTACGCGCCCGCTTCCGCCCCGGCGCTAAGGGTGATCCCTTCAGATGAAATTTCCAAGCGATAGGACTCTATCGCACGGTAGGACTCTTTGGAATGACTGGAATTTTCCGCTGACGGACTTTCTGTTTGTTCAAGGCGGATAAAGCCTTGATTTCCAAAAGCCGCATCACCCCAGGTCTGACGGAGCTGTTCTATAAATATCTGTTCCTCGCTCTGAAAGGCCTCTCCCTTTTCTATCCGGGGAAGACCGGAACAGTCGAATGATCCATCCAGGTATTGAACGGAAACAGGTTGTGGTATAATAGAATAATTCTTCATTGTAGCTTTAGTATAACGCAAGAATATCAAAGGAGTAAATCATGTGGGCTGTTTACGCGCTTTTTTCCGCGCTCTTTGCGGCTATGACTTCGATTCTTGGAAAGATTGGCGTGGAAAACGTCAATTCAAACCTGGCTACGGCTATTCGTACCGTGGTAGTGCTGGTTTTGGCCTGGGTAATTGTGTTTGCCACCCGGGCGCATGGCGCTATTACAGAAATCAGCCGTCGAAGCCTCATCTTTTTGGTTCTTTCGGGCATCGCCACGGGGCTTTCCTGGCTCTGTTATTACCGGGCGCTCCAAATGGGCCCCGCCTCGCGGGTAATTCCCATTGACAAGTCAAGCGTGGTTTTCGGGATGATCCTCGCTTTTATTGTTTTAAGGGAGACTCTTACGGTCAAGGCAATAATAGGCGGCTCGCTAATTGCCATCGGGACCTTTGTTTTGATTTTTTAGCAGGAGTAGGACTCGAACCTACGACATCTCCAATTCTCTATGTCGTTTTGTGTGTCGTTTGGGGAAAACAGGAAGTATCTCAAGTAATGTCGCAAAATTCCCATTGACAAACTGCCAAAATTTATATACAATTATGTATAGACAAGAAAGCAGTGTTTTCATGGACAGAAGAAAAGACCCAAATCAACAAGAAAAAGCACTGATAGTTGCTGAGATTAAGGCTTTCAAAAACACGGACTTTACAGATTGCCCACCGCTGACAGAAGAACAGATGAAGGAATTCAAGCCTTCCCATTTACGTAATATGGCAAACTATAAGCCTATCAAGAAGACGGTAAATGTCCGGCTTGATGCTGATGTGATTGAATGGCTACAGAGTGAGGGAAGAGGCTATCAGACCCGCATGAATGCTATTTTGCGGGAGGCTATGTTGCACTCGGAGTCGTAAGGATACTGATCATTTTAAATATTACTCTACAGAAGGATGTTAATATCTCTGCCCCTTAAGAACACCACCAAGCTTAAACATCAAAGATGCGGTACTCACTTTAAAATCATTTGCTAAGCCTTGAATGGGTGAATCGTCATCACTGTCTATCAAATCAGGATATGTTTGAAGTTTGACCAATAAAATATCTGTTGGGATGAGCAGTTCGGCAGCAAAGCGATTGGCTCTTTTTTCATCAATATCAGTTCCTTCAGCGGAGATATTGCTGCGGAAATATGTTGCCTTGTCCATATGAACACCAGTGAATGAAGTTTGAAGTACAAAATGCCCTAATTCGTGTGCCATAGAAAAACGTTGCCTATTCTCTTTATGGGAAGAATTAATTAGGACAAGGGGTTTCTTACCTCGAGTATCCAGAACCCCGGATATATCATTTGGCAAATCCATTTCTTTAATAATAATTCCCTTATCCTTTAATATACGTTTCACATCAACTGGGATAGAATCAACCGAATACCCGTATTGGGCAATCAAATTTCTTGCTTCAATTATTTCAGGCAATTCATTAAATAACTTCATTTTGAATCTCCCTTTGAGTTTCATCCAGTATCATATAAACTTGCCCGGCTGTCTTAAAATCAATATTTGGATTAACAATACTTGCACCAAAATTTGGTGGTAAGATGTCAAAAATAGAACACTGCAATGAATCTGCAATTTGATACAAACCTAAAATAGTTGGTACGATATTACCCCGTTCAATAGCTGTAACCCAGAAACGACTTTTATTGAGTTTTTTGGAAAGTTCATTTTGGGTTATTTTCATCTTTTTCCTTTGGCCCTTAATGTTCTGTTGAATTTGCTTTACTATCGCAGTGTATCTATCCATTCTCAATATGTTAAGTAATAATCACAAATTTGTCAAGCACAAATCAACATATAGTGTGGACTTCTACAAATTTAACAAAAAAACGCTACATAAAGTGTGAATTTGAATTGACATTTGTATTACTTTCGATCTAGTGTGTTATTAATATGAATTACTTCACAGACATGTTATTTATAATAATATATTTAGCTGAAGGAATAATCCGTTGGAAGTCCATAGGTGATTAAATAAAAGGCACTCAAGAGGGAAAGCCTTGAGTGCCCCAATTAGTAGGAACCATTTGAATAAACAATAACAAGTATCTAACTATAGTCATCAATCAACTATTTGTCAACAACAATAGCTAAATATAGTTCATTTGTTTCCGAGTCAGACAAAGGAGAGAAAAATGCGAAAACCATATTCAAAAACTGAATTGGAAGCGCTTCTAAAGATGAAGCAAAAGTATGGCTACATCAGTTATTATAAGCCAGCAGAAATTGAAGCAGAATTTTTTAATGAAACTGGTGTACATCGAGCCTCTGGTGCTTTGTATATGGCATCATGGCGTCTTGATCACGGCTATTATGACCATCTGCTTAAAGTGGTGGCCTAGCTGAAATTAAGAGTATCCCCCGGATTTTATTTATTCGGGGGATTTTATTCCTTCACCAAGACTCATAGCTTTTCCACCTAATTCCACAATCAGAGGACTCTTATTAACTAACCCATAGTCCCGCTCCCACCTTAGTCCTGTTGTCCGTATCCGTTCAAAACTTTTATCCGATATTGCCCCAGACTTCCGCAAAGATTGGAGTAAATGCCGATACTCGATAGGAAAAGAATGGCGGTATTGTTCCGCCAGTATCTCATCCCTTTTTTTGGGTGATGTTTTCAGATGTGTCGATATAAAACTGCCATCCAAATTTTGGGATTGTTCGTTTAGGTGTTCAGAAATACCAGAAAAGCCCCTTTTGAGGGCTTTCCGGGGCTTTCTCGCTATAGCAGGAGTAGGACTCGAACCTACGACCTCCGGGTTATGAGCCCGACGAGCTGCCAACTGCTCTATCCTGCGTCGAATGATACATGAAAATATGCTGGTTTTACAAGAAAATGTCAAGCTTCATCGTCAGTATCAGATAAATATGAAAATGAAGCGAAAAGCGCGACTAACGCGATAAGGATGGCCAGGAATGAAGGGATAGCGGGGTTGACTATCATTAAGTTGTAAGCCCCGTGAATAAAAACTGATGAAATAAAAAGGAAAAAGGCTTTAACCGGGTGTCGGGAGACCGTAAAAACCGCTGTACCGGCTCTGATGCCGCAGGCCGCGTGAAGGGGGGCGGCTGTGAAAAGGCGAAGCAGGGTGATGTTTATGTTTGCCAGTCCATAGTAAGCGTTTTCAATCGCCGCGAACCCCAGGCCGGTTATTAAGCCGATAGCAGCGCCAAAAGCTATGTTATTCCAACGGTTTTTACTTACTTTTTTGAAAAAAAATAAAACAATAACACGGCTCGCTTCTTCTACCATAGCAATTTTAACGAAAATGTCAAAAAAGACCAGCCAAAACGTCTCTGTTTTGTACAGGGGGAAAAACGGCTGGATTATAGCGGCGACAATAAAAGAGATGATTCCCGCCAGAAAAGATATCAGAAACCACGGCAGAGTAACTGATGACTTACTGGATTTGAGACAGAAGAAGACTATAATAGCCGGAAGGGTTGCGGTTAATAATAGAAGCAGAAGAACCCAAATTCCATTCATAATTATTGTTATATCATATGGTAGAATAATAACAGTATTATTAATAATGTAAAGACAGCGGAGAGCAAAGTGAAAGATCGTATCATCCTTATCATTGGCGCCAAACATTCAGGTAAAAACCTGAGTGCCAGGGCCTTAAATGGAATTATAGGCGGTCAGATTATAGATCTGGATGAGCTTGTAAAAAAGCAAACCGGCAAAACGCCAAGAGAGCTTTTTATTGAAGGGCATGTCTTTTTTAAGAAAGCTGAAGCCCAAGCCCTGGCCTCCGTGATTCATAGGCAAATGCCTTTGCAAATGCCGTTGCAAATGCCTCAAACAGAAGGGGAAACCCTTATCATCGCTGCCGGTGGAGGCATAATCGACAACGACGAAGCTATGGCGCTGATTTCGGAAGCCAAGGTTCCATCCGCGGACAGGCAGCTAATCACCGTTTATCTGGAAGTTTCCGCTGAAACCGAATGGCAGCGCATAATGGAAACCTCCGGCGATGGGGGGCTTCCCCCTTTAATTAATACAAATAATCCAAAAGAAACCCATCTTGCCCTGCATAACCGAAGGGCGAAAGCCTATAAGGCAGCAGCCGGTATCGTTGTCCTTGCGGAAAATAAAAGCCCGGAAGAAATTGCCGGAGAGATTGCCGAACATCTTTCAAAGGTTTAACTCATTCTTTATCGGCAATGCTGTTTTTTACAGCCCAATCGTAAACGATTTGTTTTAGCCCCTCGTTAACCAATTTTAGCGTCTGTCCGCAAGTTGGGCAGACAAACCTGCCTGAGGAATCAAGATGTTGCTTTGCGCAGCCTATGCAGTAGGTTTTACCGCAATCCAGACAGGAGCCTGCCGGCAGTTCGTCCGGGGGCACGGCCTTAAGCCGAATGGCCGGGGCAGGCTTACTTTCCCTTAGAATCCTCCAGTTCCTTGTGCATGAAGCGCATTCAATAGTCATATAGAAAAGATCTTGGAGGTGGGAACGGAATTCTTCTCTGTTTTTTTCGGAGGTGTCGTTTAAATCCATATTGTCCAAACGCCGCAATACATCAATGGCTTCTCTTTTTTTGCCCTGGTCAATAAATATCCACCCAAGCGAAATAAGCGAGGGCGCGTGGTTGGGATCAATTTCAAGGGCTGATTTGCAGGCTTTTTCCGCCCGCGGGTATTCTCCCTTCTTTGCGGCTACATAACTTATCATTTCAAGCAAAGCCGGACTTGGAGCTTTACGGTGAGCCTTGGCTAAAATATTATCCGCCTCTCCGTAAAGGTTCATTTCCATAAGGCAAGATGCTCTGTTGCAAATGTATTCAATATTGTCGCTCTGGCAGCTCAGAGCCTGACGGTACTTTTCATCCGCTTCCTCAAAACGACCGGAGCTAACCAGGAGGTTCCCGGCGCAGTTCGCCAATATTCCTTCAGGATCATCCTTCTTGTCGGCGGACAAGGTTTCAAGGGCTTTATCAAGCGAGCCTTGAAGGTAAAATAAAACGCCCTGATTAACGCGTACCGCCGGCAGGTCTCCCAGGACAGAACTTGCCTTTTCAAGATGCCTGGCCGCTGCGTCCAGATTTCCTTTCTTTAAAGCGACCTGGGCGGCGAAATTGTTTATCCAGCCGGAAAGACCTTCGTCGTCTTTGGCGTCGCTTTTTTCCTCATCAAGATCTTCTTTCTGGATAAGGGCTAAGGCAATTTCCATTTCCTTTAGCATTTGAGGATCGTCGCAGTTGTCTTTTAGAAGGAAAATATTTTCCGCAAGGCGGAAATGGAAAAGGGCGTAATCCTTCTCCAAAGCGGCGGCTTCCTCAAGCAGAGGCAGAGCTTCCTGCCTGTTTCCTTCCATAATGAGCAGCAGGGCCTCAAGAAAAACCTGAGATCCGTCTTTTTTGGGTTTCGGCCGTTTGGCTTTTCGCATTTTTTCAGCCAGGGCAAATTCTTTCTTTGCCATTTTCCAGTCTTCCACGGCAAAAGCCCACTTGCCCGCCAGACTTCGCGCCTCCCAATTTTCCTTATCCAGTGAAAGGAGCTTGGGAACCAGAAGCCCCAGGTCGTTGTAATTTCCGCTTTGCATAAAAACCTTGCCGGCTTCAATGTATTTTTTTATTGCTTCTTTTTTGCGGCCCATTACATCGTAAACATTTGCCGCGTTTTTCGCGATGATCCCGTTTTCCTTGTCAAGTTCAAAAGCCGCGCTGTAAGCTTCGGCGGCCTTCTTATTATCCCCAAGATTCCAATAAGCATGTCCCAGAAGATTATGAAGCACAGGATCGTTTGACTTTATAATAATAGACTCGTTGCAGAAATCTTTTAGTTCTTTATAACGCTCACCCGCGTAAAGGATTTTGGCCATTTCGACCAGGGCGTCTTTTCCCTCACGGCTGGCAATGTCCGACTGATAACATTCGCTGATAAAGCTTTCAGCTTCCTCTAAAAGACCCAAATGCTGGGCAAGCCTTCCCGCGAAAAGGTACTCACTCTGTGTTTTTTCGTGCCCGCTTGTATCCCAGGCCTTGCGAAGCTGAACCATGGCGGCGCTGTACTGTTCCATAGCGGCAAATGTCTCCGCCAGGTTAAGCCTTGCTTTGGAATCAATGTCGGGGCTTTCATGCCACTTCTCGTAAAGGGAGGAAACCTCGTCAATCCTGGAATCCAAACTCAGCGATTCAAGAAAAACTTCGGCTGAATAATTAATATTTTCGGAATCCCGGATGACCCTGTAAGTCGGGTCTCCTGTCTCATAAGACGCCGCCGCAAAGCCTATGGTACCTTCCAGAATTGAAGGATCGTCAACCTCCGCGGCCCAATGTCCCTTTATAAGGATAATGATGTGGCTTCCGTAGGCAATAAGGGAAAAATCCACGGTTTGATCCGGGGGCAGCGCCGCCCCTTTTGAAAGCGGCAGTTCCGTCCAGCCCACGAGCGGGAAGGGCATTCTGTTTCTAACGGCGTCCAGCCTGAAGTAATTTCTGCTTGAGATTAAGAAAGAATAGTGGGTTTCGCTGTCTACCATCCTGAAAAGTATTCCGCCCGCCCCGTAACCGCCTCTGGCGTCGATGCGGATTGAACCTGAAATTGTCAAATCCCTGTAGCGCCATTCCGGGGCCTCTGTCCAGGCAATGCAGCCGGTTTTTTTCAGGCCCAGTGTTATGGAGTAGCCTGAGTAAAAAAGGTTTTTCCGCAGATTGGCATCATAGAAAGATTCTGATTTAATATCAAAGCGGGCATGTTTAGGCTTGGAAAAATCGGCGATCCATTTTTCTTCTATTACTTCTTCTGTTTCGTCAGACTCAGGCTTCCGCCGGCTCAGGATATTGCGTAATTTAAGCAGTTTTCGGGATATTGAAGGCATACTATGTATGTACTCCAAAGCAGCATAAAAGTCGAGGCTTTATTATGGTAAAAGAGTTTTTAATGTTTATAAAAGAGTTAATTGAGAAATACCGCACCAAGTGGTTTCTTCTTTTGCTGTTGCCGTTTTTTATAGCGCTTTTGATTTTTCTGGGAATCAAATTACCCAGTAAAAAGGAAAGCGCAAAACCGCCTACTATTGTGTTTACGCAGTGGTGGGAAAAAGACGCGGATAAAGAACTTCTCCTGGAAATAATATCTGAATTTGAAAGCCTCCACGGCGATTTTAAGATCATTCTTAACACCTGCTCCTATGAAGATTTACGTTTGGCTCTTTTCCAGGGCGCGCCCATAGGGGAGAGTACATCCTTAGGAGATGTAATTGCCCTCGATCCGCTTTGGGTAAGCGAATTGAGTAAAAATGAAATAGTAGAAAACATAAATGCCAATCCTGTCTCATTTATCAACATTCTCTATTATAACATAAATCTCCTAAAAGGAGCTGGGTTTTCACGCCCCCCAAAAACCAGGGGCGAATTCCTTGCGTACGCCAGGAGCCTTATCGGCAGTAAAGGAAACCAGGCGGGGCTTGCCCTGGGAATGAACAGCTCAAGGGGAATTTACGACAACATTCTTCCGTGGCTGTGGTCGGCAGGCTTACAGCTTATAAAGGACGGAAAGCCCCAGGTTAACTCCCGTCAGGTTGTCGATTGCCTTTCTTTTCTGGCTTCGTTATACAGCGAGGGCCTCTTAACCCCTCAATCTTTTGCTGAAAGCCCGGCTGAAAAACTTGAAGACTTTGTTTCCGGTAAAGCCGCTTTTATAATTGCCCCGGCAAGCGAAATTGGCTTTGTAAGGGAGCGGATGGGGGACGAGGCCTTCGGCGTTACTTCAATTCCCATACCGGACAATTACGCAGGCAAATCCTTTTTCGCGGTCTCCGCCTGGACTGCCGGCGTGTTTTCCGCCTCTGCCCATAAAGAGGAAGCAAAGCTCTTCGCGGATTTCCTTGCGGAGAAAGCCGCCTTTATTTCAGAAAAAATGAACGCGATACCCGGAAACGGCGTCCCTCCCGCTTACGACGTGTTTTATTCCAAGGTCTGGGACATAGCGATCGCGGGTGAAATGGCGCAGGATTTTTCAGGCCTCAACTGGACGGCGCTGGAAGAGAGTTTTAGAGAGGAGCTGTTGGCCCTTTTTGGGGGAAGGGCCACGGCTGCCCAGACAGCAAGCGCGATACAAAAAAGGTGGGAAGCTATAATACCCTAATTTGCTGTTCTGAAAAAGTTGTCATTTTCCGACTGGCGGTATAAAATATAATAACGGAGGATTTAAATGAACATCAACAAATTTATTGACAAAAAATATGAGACGCTTTCGCTCAAAGAGCTTACTAAAGCGCCCGTTGACGCGATTGCGGGTATCAGCGAAGGAGACGCCAAACTGCTAAAACAGGCTTTTAAGGTTAAAACCATTGCAGACCTTGCAAAGCTGCCATACGTAAATTGGGCAAAAGCTATCTGCGCGCTTGCCGAGGGGGAATTGTAAATAAGGCGTTTTGATAGGCACTATTATAATATCTCTTCCATATAATATATAATAGAGCAAATGCGAATAATTATTGTTGGCGCGGGCAGGACTGGAACTCAGCTTACCAAGTACCTGATACAGGAAAAGCACGATGTCTCTTTGATTGAGTCAAACGAGGAGCGGGCCAGGCACGCTTCTAACCGGCTGGACTGCCTTGTTCTCCACGATGAGGGCAACAGCCTTTCCGCTCTGGAAGAAGCGGGGCTTTCCAAAGCCAACGCTCTGGTTTGCGTTACCGATTCAGACGAAGTGAACATGATCATCTGCGGTCTTGCCGCTTCACGGCATCCTGAGATGATTAAAATCGCCCGCGTAAGGAACGACGAATATATCAAGCTTAACCAGAACGACGCAATGCAGCAACCTGCGGTACTTGGCATTGATTACTTTGTTCACCCCGATGTTGAGGCTGCCCGCGCGATTTTAAGAGCTATCGCCCATGGCGCCCTGGGGAACATTCTTAGTTTCGCGGGTACTTCTTACGAGCTTGGTTCTATAAATATAGCTGAGGGAAGCGTTTTTGACGGGCTATGTATCAAGGACTACCATTCCGTCATCAAGGAAGACAGCCTTGTAGCCCTGTTGGAAAGAGAGAGCGGTTCCTCGCGCGAATGTATGCTGCCTGAAGGATCTACGGTTCTTCGAAAAGGGGATCGTATTCATATCCTCGCGAATGAAGAACGAATGGAGAATATCTTTCAGCTTGCCGGGAGCTATGAAAGGCCACTGCATAAGATTGGAATTGTCGGCGGCGGGCGTATTTGTTCAATCATTGCCGAAGGGATTTTGAAAGATAAAGAAGGTGATGAAGATATTAAGGCATCCGATCACGGGCTTGAAAAGCACAATTTCTTTTCTATTTTTCGTTCTTTTATACCCAAGAGCAGCCGGCGTGTGGTTATTGTTGAGCAGGACTACAATGTGTGTAAAGATCTTTCCGCCCGTTTTCCCGAAGCTCTGGTCTTAAACGAGGATATTTCCGATGAAAGATTTGTAGCCGAGGAACAACTTGGCCACCTTGATCTTATTATTTCCACAACGGCAAACCAGGAGCTAAATATAGTCAACGCCATTTTCCTTAAAAGCCGCGGTGTGAGGCGCGCTATTGCCATGGTAAGCGGTTCCAGCCATGAAGTTATTGCCCGTCAACTTGGCGTGGATGTTGTCATTTCAATGGAGTCCGTGGTGGTCAGCTCTATCATTTCCAATCTGATGGGAAAGGGGATGAGAGAAGTTCACCGCCTTGGGGACGGCACTCTGGAAATTCTCGAAACCCATATCGGCGATGATTCTCCTGCGGTAGAAAAATCCATTGTCGAATTTAAGCTTTCCGACGGCGGGCTAATCATTCTGGTCAACCGGGGGGAGACCTCGTTTATTCCGCGCGGCGATTATGTTTTCAAAACAGGGGACAAAGTTACTTTTATCGCGAAGAACCCCAAAGAAGCCGAGTTGGAAAAGTTTTTTGGTAAACCAGATAAAGCGGATAAACCGGATCAGAATCAAAATCAGCCGCAGGAGAAAACATGAAGCGGCTGGCAACTGCGCGTTTTCTTGCCATTATTATCGGAGGGATGACTATTCTTATGATTCCTTCCCTTGTGGCAGCTTTAATTCTAAAAGAATACATTATTGTCAGGGCGTTCCTCATCCCGCTTTCAATAGGCTTGGTCGTAGCTTTGCCGTCCGCGCTTTTCATCCGCAAGGCCCCCCTTGGTCTTAGGCCGCGGGACGGATTTCTTCTGGTGTTTCTGGTCTGGATTTTTTCAAGTCTTATCGGCAGTCTTCCATATTATTTTTCCCAATTAGGCATGGATATTTACGACTCGATTTTTGAAAGCGTCTGCGGCTTTGCCACTACCGGCGCGACAACACTATCCAATGTAGAGCTTATGCCGCCGCCCCTGCTTCTATGGCGGAGCATGAGCCACTGGGCCGGCGGCATGGGGATAATTCTGCTTACAGTCGCTTTGATGCCATTGATGGGGGTCGGCGGCTTCCAGCTCGTCAAAGCCGAAGCTCCGGGGCCGGAAAAGGACAAGCTTACCCCGCGCGTTAATAACACCGCGAAGGTGCTTTGGCTTTTTTACTGTGTTTTCACCGCGATTCTCGCCGTGCTTTACAAGTTGGGGGGCATGGAGTGGTTTGACGCTGCCTGCCACAGCTTTGCGGTAATGGCTACAGGCGGAATCAGTACAAAAAATAACGGCTTTGCTTTTTACAATTCTGCCTTTATCGACTGGGTTACGGTGATCTTCATGCTTCTTGCGGCTTTGAATTTCAATTTATACTATCGCATTCTCCATAAGAAGTTTTCCGACTTTGCGCATAACACCGAAACAAAGGCATTTTTTTTGATCTTTATTGCCGCCGCCGTAACAATCAGTTTGAGCCTGGTTCCCCAATACGGTTCATTTGCGGAAGCTCTGCGCTTCGGTTCCTTTCAGGCCGCTTCCATACTGACCACCACGGGAAACGCCAGGGCGGACTATACGGTTTGGCCCTATCTGGCGCAGGCTGTCCTTTTGTGTCTTATGTTCGTAGGGGGTTGCTCAGGTTCCACTGCCGGAGGTATAAAGGTTATACGCCACACGGTACTTTTCAAGCAGGCCTGGAATGAACTCAGGCGCATCATTTATCCGCAAGGGGTCTTCAGCATCCAGCTCAACAAGAAAGTCGGCCGCAAGGATGTGGTTTACGGTGTCGCGGGTTTTGTCTTTCTTTACTTTTTGGTTGTGGGTATTACGTCCCTTGTTACCGCGGCGGCAGGTTTCGATATTTTGTCATCCTTCAGCGCCGCGCTTTCTATTACAGGTAACATAGGCATTGGTTTCGGCGCGGCTGGCCCGTTCAAGAACTATAGTTTGTTTCCAGATTACCTAAAGTTGTTTTATTCACTGGTGATGATTGCGGGGCGTTTGGAACTTTGGACTGTTCTTGTTCTGTTTACACCCGAATACTGGAAAGGTTGAGCCGCTAACAAATAAGGAGGTCGATAGAAAATGGAAGTAGTTTATTTCTTTTATGGGACAGCCGCAATTCGTGTTCCTTATTATCATTACGACAGCAAATTGTATTGTATGCTCATAGCTCAGGGGGCGAGTTGGGATGCTCTGCGTCATGAATTTGTTATCAAAAATAATTCGAGCGCGGAGCAAATAAATAAAATAAGCAGGAGTCTTCCCGCTGGCGTCCCGGGTGTGTGGGTTAAGGAAAACTCAGATGAGATAAGAACAACCGGCTTTTTTGGGCGTCCCTGGGAGGAAGATGCGTCGAAAGACATTAACCACATTGAACGGCCACTGCCTGAAAAATTAAGCGAGTCCTGGCAGAAAAAACTTGAAACAGAGCTTCGCTCCAGAAAATACAGTCCCTGTACTCTGCGTAGTTATATTTATTATAATCGTCTGCTTTGCCGTATTCTTCAAAAACCCGCGGAGGAAATTCGCGCCGAAGACGTTAATGTATTTCTTGCGGGACTGGACAAAAACAAGGAATACTCCGCTTCGTCAATGAATCTTGCTATAAGCGCAATTAAGTTTTTTTATAAAGAGGTTTTTAAGAACGATATTATAGGAGAGAAACATCGCCCCCGCCACGACAAGCGCTTTCCAATGGTTCTTTCGAAGCAGGAAATTGTCGAGGTTTTAAAGCACGAGAAAAATCCCAAACACCGTCTGCTGTTGATGCTTGCTTATTCTTCCGGTTTACGCGTCAGCGAGGTTGTCGCGCTTAAAAAAGAGCACATTGATTTATCCCGTAAGGTTATTTATATCGTAGGCGGGAAAGGCCGTAAGGACAGGTGCACACTGCTTTCCGAAAAAGCCGCCGCTTTTATCCGCGAATACTACGAGGTTTTTAACATCCAGACCTGGCTTTTCCCCGGCCAGCCCGCAACACACCCATTGACTATTCGTTCCGCCCAAAAGATTTTCGACAAGGCAATTCAGCAGGCAAAAATTGACAAGGACGTTTCTATTCACAGTTTGCGCCATTCCTTTGCCACCCATCTTCTAGAAAGCGGCACCGATATCCGTTACATCCAATCCCTTCTGGGCCACGCCAGCGTCCGCACCACCGAACGCTACACTCACATCGCCCGCCGCAGCGTTCTAAGCATTCAAAGCCCGCTTGATACAATGATGTGATTTTATGCAGGGTGCGGGATAGCTGGCGTTTATGGATGTAAAGCGAAACTTTGGGCGGGTTAGTGTTTGGCGGCGGGGTTAAAGCGTAGGCGTGATAAGTGGGGGTGGGGCGGTTTGGGCGAAATACGGGGAAGGGGTGTTATACGAAATTGTGCCCTAAATTGATTGGAAAATTATGAAATAATATATACTTGAAAATATTGAATATTTTATGATATTATCGTTAAAACAAGAAAATAAATTTCAATTAATTAGGAGTAAAAAT
>Ga0268262_10004344_pt1 | contig 14715 bp, 15 predicted proteins | sample TergutNc150P3_FD_190354 | JGI IMG/M metagenome (GOLD analysis project Ga0268262, IMG submission 190354) | Nasutitermes corniger P3 segment gut microbial community from laboratory colony in Florida, USA - Nc150 P3 (SPAdes) (version 2) | ecosystem: Host-associated > Arthropoda: Insects >... | reverse complement strand
AAATGCAGAAATGTATGCCCAATAAAATACTTGAGGGGTGGCGGGAAAAACGAAATCGCCGTGACGACGTAAGTCGGCACGGTGATTTTTTTTCCCGACAGGACCCCAAGTGAATTCATCAGGCATACATTTCTGCTGGGGGCTTACTTCACGCAAGCCCCGCGCCAATGGCGGTGGTATAATCCGCGTCAACAGGGTAGATAAATTCAATGCCGTACAGCGAGGTGATAACTTCGTTAAGCACCTTTTGCCCCAGTTTGTTGTCGCTGCCGTTGCCGGTAACAATAACCTGTTTGAGGTTTTTTGCCCTGGCGGCAAAAACGGAAAGCACCCCGATAACCTGATATACCATGTTGATAATTGCCAGCGCAATGTCCTCGCCGGATGCGTTATCTGACATTTTACCGAAATTGGCGGCGGTTGTTTCTTTGTTAAGAAAACTTATATCCGTGTCCATAATGTCTTCCAGCAGCAAATCTACGCGGCTTAAATTGCCCGTCTGGGCAAGTTTAATAATGCCGCTGAATTCGGCGGTGGGCAGCAGTTTTTTCGCCAGCCCGATAATCGTGCCGCCGCCGACGCCCGATCCGCCAAAATGGGAGATGCCCTTCCGGTTTGCCTCGATAATTGCCGTGCCCGTTCCGATATTGGCAATGATGATGTTATCCATGCCGGAAAGAAACATTCCGCCGGTTCCGATGGCCTGTATTTCGTCAACCCTGCTCGTGGGAATTCCAAAAATATCGTTTTTTATTTTGGAAGCGCCCACGCCGGTGATTTTAATTCCCTCAATAACGTTTATGGCGATTTCGTTTTCAAGGATAATTTTGCCGAATGCGCCGGTCGCGGAAGTTACCGCGTCGGACGCTTTAGTCCTTACCTTGCGGATGAGTTTGCCGTTCTCAATCGAAACCGCTTTGGTGATAGTCGCGCCAATATCAATGCCGATAATCAAACCGCTGACCTCCACTTGCTGTTAATAAATATATTAAAGGTTTCTACTCCCAGCATTACCACCGCGCTGACTATGGCGCCGGCTATTAAAATCCCGATGATAACCGCCAGCATGGTGCGCCGCCGTGAAACTCCCAGTACCCATGAACCAAGGGTTCCGGTCCATGCACCGGTTATCGGCAGGGGAATGGCGACAAAAACGGCAATGCCCAGCCAGCCCCATTTTTCTAATTTATCCGAAAGTTTTTTCCGCGCCCGTTCAACAAGGTTATCAAAAATTTTTTTATACCAGCCTATGCCTTTTTCCGGCGTTGTACCGTAAAGGAGTTTGTGTATCGTCGCCAAAAATATCCAGCAGGCCGGGGCTACCAGCGCGTTAACGGCGACGGCAAAAAGATAGGCCCAATACCAGGGAATGTTATGCGCAACCGCAAAGGGTATTGCCCCTCGCAGTTCGGAAATCGGCATAAAGGACAAAACGGCGGTCCATAATAAAATTGTTACGGTACTCATGTTAATGTGCTCCTGTATGTGCTTGCCATAGCGATGGCGGATAAACGCCCGCATCAGTTAAATCAGCCAGTTTTTTAACCGCCGTCTCACGGTCTTCCCTATAAGTAACGCCGAACCAGTCGGAATTTGCCCGCAGGGCTTTAATTTTGATAATTCCCTTCTTGATAAACTGGTCCGCGGCATGGGGAATATAACATTCACTTTTAATGTGGCCGGGAATATCGACAGCGAAAGTTGCTAAAAAATCATCAAAATATTTTTTAAATTCAGGGAGTACAGTTTGAGGGAAGCCCCAGAAATTCATGGATACGGGGCTGTCCGCCGCAAGTTCGCGGATGGAACCATCGGGGTTGGTGTTGATGATGCGGCCTTCTTTTCGCTTAATGGCGGTCAGTTCTTCAACCGATACCAGATAATCGTCTTTTATCGCGCAAACGCCGCGGGCAACGGTTCCCTGAGAGCTTAACGTTTTATCAAGCCGGTAAGGGACTATGACCGATTCATGGACGGCGGGATTACACAGGTGTTTACCAATCACCGCAAAAGCTTCTCTCCCGTAAAAATCATCGGCATTTATAACGGTAAACGGCGCATCAATGTTATCCGCGGCGCAGAGCAGCGCGTGGGTTGTCCCCCAGGGCTTTACCCTTCCCGCCTTCTGCGCCCCGGTAAAAATATCCGACGGTATCAGACTATCCTGTTCCTGAAACGCAAGCTCCCACCGCACCGTTGATCCCATACGGGCAAGTATTGATTCCCGAAAATCATTTTCAATGTCTCGGCGGATGATAAATACCGCTTTTTCAAAACCTGAATGAACAGCGTCATACACCGAATAGTCAAGCAGCACTTCGCCGTTTTTCCCCAGCTTGTCCATCTGCTTGAGGCCGCCGTAACGGCTCCCAATGCCCGCCGCAAGCACTACTAAAATCGGACCTTTCATAATGATCAGTATACCTTATTCATTATGTATAAACAAGTAACGGCCATTAATTAGACGGTTACCGACTAATAGACATAATCTGATTTGGTTGGTATTATGTGTTAGGTTCTTGCAGCCCGGAACTATAAAAGGAGTTATGCGAAATTACACACGGATTTTATTGCGGAAACAGAATTAACGCCGTAAAATATGGAAAAATAATTTTATTAATAATATTTTTATGTTTTTTTTGTGTATATGCTTTTGGACAAAAACAAACCTATGAAACTGAAAACGGAATTGTACCTTTGTCAATGGTATTTCATAATATTGGCTGGAACGCCTTACATTCTATAACATATAATTTCGGATTAAATTTTATTGGAGCCGGGTTTGGAACATTGTTTTTCATTGAATCCGGACTTGATTGGAAATGGAACCGGCTTGCATATAATAATGAATGGATGACAATGATAGGAGGACCCGCCAATTATATAGGATATATGGTTCCAATACTAACGCCGATTGCGGTATATTTAACAGGTTTTTCGGTAAAAAATGAAAAGTTACAAATAACCGGTTTAGCATTAACTCAGTCGCTTATGCTGACTATGTTAATCCAGACGCCATTGAAAATAATTACCGGACGTACATGGCCAGGAATAGTGGATGGTTGGGATTCACCCTTAAGCAGGCGGAGTAACAGGTCGGATGATTATAGCAGTGAATTTAACTGGTTTGATATAGATGCAATAGGAGGTTGGCCAAGCGGACATACAGCAAACGCATTTTCGGCTGCAGCCACCATAGCGCAAATTTACCATGACAATCTATTGTTAAAAGTTGCAGTATATGCATACGCTTCATTACTTGGTTTGAGTATGTCTGTATATGACCATTGGGCCTCGGATGTAATAGCTGGCGCGTTAATTGGGTTTGCGGTAGGTACAACAGTAGGGAAAAATTACCGCGGGTTAATTGAAGGAAAAGATAATAAATTAATGTTTTATGTAACAGCCAATTCACTCGGTGTAATAGTTAAGAAGTAATAACTTGACAAAAACCAGTAATAGTAATAATTATATACGCAAATGAATCCGTTTCTTCTGCATCAATCAGTCCATGCCGCCGCTGAGATTAGCTTTTCCCGCTCCGGCGGCCCCGGCGGGCAAAATGTCAATAAAGTTAATACTCGTGTAACATTACGGCTGCGCCTTGCCGATATTGACGGCCTGAGTGAAGCCGAGCTGGACAAGGCGCGTGAGATTCTGGCAAATCGTATTACCAATGGTGATGAAATTATTATAAACGCCGATGAGGAACGTTCCCAAAGAACCAATCTGGAACGGGCATATTTTCGCCTTGAGACGCTTATTGCCGCCGCAGCCTGTCTGCCCAAACATCGCCGGCCTACCAAACCATCGCGGGCTGCCCGCGAGCAACGGCTACAAACAAAGCATTTAAACAGCAAAAAAAAAGCGCTCAGGCGCAATAAACCCGATGAGTGAACCGATGTCCGGCGGAATCCTCCTGGCTGCAATCAACGCCAAGTGGATACATCCTTCACTGGCTCTGCGGCTTCTGAAAGCCAATCTTGGCCTGCTGGAAGAAAACTGCGCAATAATCGAATTTGCTCTGCGCCAGCCTTTGCGGGAAAAAATTGATCCCATTCTGGCGGCCCGGCCCCGGATTCTGGGTCTTTCAGTTTCAATTTGGAATCATACCGCTGCACTGGAATTACTCAAAAAATTACATCAAATATGGGAAACAAAAGACCGTCCGTTTGTTGTTCTGGGCGGACCGGAAGTATCATATCTGCCGCCGCAGACGGAAATATTCCGTTATGCGGATTATTGCGTTGTGGGAGAAGGTGAAATTGCCTTTCGGGAGTTATGTGAAACTATTTTTGATAAAGGGGAAAGCAAAAAATCAGAAATTATTTTTATTAATCGTAAGTTTCAGCAGACGGACATAACTGCAATTAAAAGCGCTTATTATCTGTATAGTGATGATGACATACGCAAAAAGCTGATTTATGTGGAGGCAAGCCGGGGGTGTCCTTTTGGCTGTGAATTCTGTTTGAGCGCGCGTGATAATAACGGCGCCGCAGTTCATGACGCACATTCTTCCAAAGTGCGGGAATTTCCCCTGAAACCGTTTTTTACGGAAATGGATGACTTAATTCAACGGGGTGTTCATACAATAAAATTCCTTGACCGTACCTTCAACCTGAATATTGAACGGGCGCGGCAAATTATGGAATTTTTTCTGAATAAAATTGAAGAACGCGCCAAATCTTTTGTCGTTCATTTTGAAATGGTTCCTTCCCGTTTACCATCGGAATTGATAGAAACTATCGCGCGTTTTCCTCCCGGAACCCTGCGGTTGGAGATCGGCATACAGACCCTTAACCCCGGTGTTTCCGCCCGTGTCGGCAGGCCAACGGAGCCGGAACGGGAATTGGCGGTCCTTACTTTGCTGCGGAAGAAAACCAACGCCATTATCCACGCCGATCTTATTGCCGGCCTTCCCGGCGAAGACATAACTTCTTTCGGTAAGGGCTTTGATTTGCTGTGGGCGGCGCTTGCGCCATCTACAGATGGCGATCTGTCTGCCGAAATACAGTTGGGCATCCTGAAATTGCTGCCCGGCGCGGCGATAGCCCGGCACAACGCCGCCTTTGGAATGTGTTACAATCCCTTGCCGCCTTATGAAGTAACGGAAACCGCTTTCATGTCAGCTGATGATCTTGTTCGCCTGAAAAATTTTGCCCGCTTTTGGGAACTTATCGTTAACCGGGGGCTGATAAATATTGACGGTTTTCCGGTATTTAACCGTTTTATGGCGCTTTCAGATTCTCTTTTTACCCGCTTTGGGCGCAACTGGGGCATAGCCAAAAAAGAATTGCAAGAAGCGGTAACAGCGTTCACCTTGTGAATCAACTTCCGCAGATCAGAGTGCCGGACAAAGGGGCGGTGAAAAAATTTTGGTGGGACCTTAAACTTCACGCCCTATGTCGCGGCGGAAACCCATGCCTTCAAAACTGATTGCCTCAAGTCCGCGGTAAGCATTGACGTAGGCTTCAGAGGCATCTGCCCCAAAAGCGGAAACGGTCAGCACCCTGCCGCCTGATGTACGCAGAACAGGGGAATCGCCATCGACTGACGCGCCGCTGATGAACATCTTTGCCCGGGTTTTTTCGAGAGCGGCAGTGTCAATGGTTATTGGATCGCCTTTGCGATAGGAACCGGGGTAACCATCCGCTACGGCAACCGGAGCGCAGACAGCGCCTTGTTTCCATGCAAGGGGAAAATTCTTTCCGGTGAGCATAGCATTACAAAGATCAACCAGATCAAAATCCATTAAGGGCAGTACCGCCTGGGTTTCAGGGTCGCCGAGACGCACATTGTACTCAAGCAGGTAACAGCGATCCTCGTGTATCATCAGCCCGAAGAAAATAAAGCCGCAGTAGTCCAATCCTTCGGCTTTCATCCCCTTGAGCGTCGGTTCCAGAATTGATTGCGTAAAATCAGCCTGTGCCGCCTGTGAGAAATCAGGGACGGGGGCTATTGCCCCCATGCCGCCGGTATTCGGTCCCTGGCCTTTATCAAAACGGCGCTTGTGATCCCGCGCGGAAATGAAAGGCAGAATATAGCCTTTGCCTCCGGTAACACTGACTGCCGCCAGCACCGAGACTTCTTTCCCTTTAAGAAACTCCTCCAACAGTATCGAAGTCCCGGCGTCACCGAGGCTCTTATTCTGCATAAAGGAAACAAGCGCCGCTTCGGCTTCGGCTGAATTTTCCGCAATGACAACGCCTTTTCCGGCGGCAAGGCCGTCGGCTTTTATCACCAGCGGGGCGGTTGTGTCTGCGGCGGCGTTAAAATGTTCAGCGGCAAAAGCACGGGCTGTTTCAAGATCGGTAAAGTTACTGCCCTTCGCGGCGCGGACTCCGTGATTTGCCATAAACGCTTTGGAATAAATTTTACTCGCTTCAAGCTGCGCCGCCTGTTTGCTGGGGCCGATAACCGCAAGCCCCGCCGCGCGAAAAACATCGGCAATGCCCATCGCGAGGGGCAGTTCCGGGCCAACCACGGTAAGGTCAATTTTTTCCCGCAGGGCAAATTGTTTAAGCGATTCCTGCCCTTCAATAGCGGCGGGGTCTCCCAGCGAAATATTTTTACATTTGGCTTCGATGTTGGTTCCGCCGTTTCCCGGCGCGACAAATACCTGTTCCACTTGGGTGGATTGGGCAAATTTCCAGGCAAGGGCGTGTTCGCGGCCTCCTGAACCAATGACGAGAATTCTCATACTCTACACCGTATAAGTTGACGCGCTGGTAGTACCGCCGTGACCGGTCCAGTTGGTATGGAAAAATTTACCGCGGGGCTGGTCGATGCGCTCGTAGGTGTGCGCGCCAAAATAATCCCGCTGTGCCTGCAAAAGATTCGCCGGCAGCCGCTCGCTGCGGTAGCCGTCGAAGTAGGCAAGGGCGCTGGACAATGCCGGAACCGCGATTCCGTTCTGCACCGCCGCCGAAACAACCCGCCGCCACGAAGCCTGCGCGTCTTCAATTATTCCGGTAAAGAAAGGATCAAGCAGCAGATTTTCCAAATCCGGTTTTTTGTCAAACGCTTCTTTTATCTTGCCCAAAAAAACCGAGCGGATGATACAGCCGCCGCGCCACATCAGCGCGATGCCGCCGTAGTTCAGATTCCATTTATACTCCTGCGCTGCTTCCCGCATTAACAGATAACCCTGCGCGTAGGAAACCACTTTGGCGGCATACAGCGCTTTTTCCAAATCTTTGATAAAAGTCGCCTTGTCCGCCGGAGGCGCGGCTTTGGGCCCTGAAAAAATCCGCGCGGCCTCCACCCGCTCCGTTTTGGCGGCGGAAAGACAGCGGCCAAAAACCGCCTCGCCGATAAGGGTCAGCGGCACTCCCAAATCCAGCGCGGCAATGCCGGTCCATTTACCCGTTCCCTTCTGTCCGGCAGTGTCAAGAATTTTTTCGACTAACGGCTGTCCATCAGTATCTTTATAACGGAGTATGTCTCTGGTAATTTCGATAAGGTAACTGCCCAGGCTGCCTTTGTTCCATTCGTCAAAAACATCGCCCATTTCAGCGGAAGAAAGGCCCGCAACATTTTTCATTAAATCATAAGTTTCGCAGATAAGCTGCATGTCGCCGTATTCAATACCATTGTGAACCATTTTAACAAAATGTCCCGCCCCGTTTTCGCCCACCCAATCACAGCAGGGGATAGTGCCGGACCCCTGGTCCGCTTCGACCTTGGCGGAAATCGCCTGCAATATGGGCTTTACCAAAGGCCATGCCGCGGGAGAACCGCCCGGCATTACCGATGGCCCGATTAAAGCGCCTTCCTCGCCGCCTGAAACCCCCGTGCCGATATACAGCAATCCCTTTGATTCAACATAGGCGGTGCGCCGAATTGTGTCCTGATAATTGGAATTGCCGCCGTCAATAATAATGTCACCTTTTTCAAAAACTGCCAAAAGCTGCTCAATGGTGTCGTCTACCGCCGCTCCGGCCTTTACCATAATAAAAGCCTTACGGGGCTGACTCAAACTTGCCGCCAATTCCGCCAGAGTGTGGCAGCCGGTAATTTTTTTACCTGCCCCTCTGCCCTGAACAAAATCATCTATTTTTGAAGTAGTCCGGTTGTACACCGCCACGGAAAAGCCCTTGCTTTCCATATTGAGTACCAGATTTTCACCCATTACCGCCAGCCCGATAAGGCCGATGTCAGCCGCCGCGTTTCCCATTATTACCTCTTATAATGAGTATGCGTTAATTGTATCCCGGAAGTCAACTATGGTATTGTAGACGGGATTATGCCGCCTGTTTTGAGTTATACGACATTATGGCTAAAATTGTTCAGAAAATGAGAATTTGTTCTTTTTCCCCAAAAAATCACAGATTTACATTTTTCCTGTTGACATTATATACCGTTCGGTATATAATTCTGTTGTGGATGAAAAAGCGAGTGTAAAAGAGGTAATTATCGCACAGGCTCTTGAGCTCTTCTCGGCAAAGGGTTATGAGGGCGTTTCTGTTACCGAGTTGACAGAAGCTTCAGGTATTACCAAACCAACTTTGTACTATTATTTTGAAAGTAAGGAGGGGCTGTTTGAGGCTGTTTGTAAATCGCACTATGACCATCTGAACGCGCTTTTAACAGAAAATGCCGTATATAACCCTAATCCTAAAGTTTATAAAGAAGACATTTATCCGGCGCTGACAAAGGTAACAAATGCTTATTTTTCTTTTGCTCTGGCAAATAAGGCTTTTTTTAGAATCACTTTGGCAAATATGTCCATGCCCGCTTCGTCCGATGTCTTTAAGATTGTCGAAAAATACCATTTTATACAATTTGACATCGTAGAAAAAATGTTTGGAAATATGGCAAAATCGCATGGCAACCTTAAAGGTAAAAGCAAAACGCTTGCGTGGTCTTTTGTCGGTACGATAAATTCGTATATCAGCCTTTATTTCAGCACAATTTCAGGTCATTCATTGAATGATAAAACGGCGAATGAACTGGTACATCAATTTATGCATGGAATATACGCATAAATATGAAAAGACCATGGTATGAGGACGCGTTAATTTATCACATTTATACGCTTTCGCTGGCAGGAGCGCCGTTTATGAACGATTATACCCTATCGGAACATAAATTCAACGAAATTGAAAAATGGATTCCGCATATAAGGGGCATGGGGTTCAATACGGTATTATTCGGTCCGGTGTTTAAATCGCGTACCCACGGATACGATGTAACGGATTATTTTGAGATTGATAACCGTATCGGGACCAATGATGAATTTAAATCGTTGGTGAAGAAGTTACACGATAATGGAATTCGCGTTGTATTGGACGGCGTTTTTAACCATTGCGGACGTGATTTTTTCGCGTTCCGGTCACTTCGGCAAAACAGCCGGGAGTTTGCCGATTGGTTTAAGGGCGTTGATTTTACCGGACAAAGCCCCATGGGCGATTCGTTTACCTATGACACATGGAGCGGTTATTATGAACTGCCCAAATTCAACCTAAAAAATACCGCTATAAAAAATTATCTGTTTGCCGCCGCCAGGTTGTGGATTGACGATTTTGACATCGACGGTATGAGGCTGGACGCGGCGGATGTCCTTGATTTTGATTTTATGGCTGAAATGCGCAGTATCACCGAGGAAAAGAAACGGGATTTTTGGCTGATGGGGGAAGTCGTTCACGGCGATTATTCAAAATGGATAAACACTTCAAAATTGCATAGTGTTACAAATTATATTTTATATAAAAGTTTAATTTCCAGCCATAATGACAAGAACCTGTATGAACTTGCCTACTGCATAAAGAATTCTGTTCCCAATAACGGATTGCCGTTATATACATTTTTGGATAATCACGACCTGCCGCGTATAGCGAGTAATGTTTCCAATCCGGCATACTTAAATACATTATACGCCCTGCTTTTTACTTTACCCGGTATTCCCTCCGTTTATTATGGCAGCGAATGGGGAATCAAGGGAATTAAGGAAAACGGCTCTGACAATGCCTTGCGCCCCTATATTGATATAGAAAACCGGTCGGCTTATAGCACATGGCTGACCGGGCATATCAGCAAACTTATATCATTAAGGCAGAAAGAAAAGGCATTAAAATACGGCAATTATAAGCATATCTATCTGGAATATAACCGTCCTTTTGTCTTTGAGCGTTCTCTGGAAAATGAACGAATATTGGTAGCTGTTAATATCGCCGATAACGATGAAACAATCAGTTTAAGCGCTCATAGTAACAGCGGTTTTTTTGATCTTTTGCAGGGAGAGCATATCAATAATGCGCGACAAATTCAAATGAAGCCATACGGTGTACGGATTTTGAAAGAGGATAGCAGATAATTTAAATGTGGCAAATACTCAGTCTATCCCCGCCGCTTTTCTGAAACGTTTCACCGTGGCGGCTGCAATAGGGCGGGCTTTTGCGGCTCCCTGTTCAAGAATTTTGTCCAGAGCGGGAATATCCGCCATGATCGCGTCATAACGTTCCCGCATCGGGGCAAGTTCGCGGTTTGCGACGCGGAACAGTTCTTCTTTAGCCTCGCCCCAGCCCATGCCCCCCGCGCGGTAACGGGCGGCAAGGGTGGTCTGCTCATCCGCAGAGGCAAAAAGTTTATACAATAAAAAAATCTGGCTGGTATCAGGGTCTTTGGGTTCCTCAACCGCCTGGGAATTGGTGACAACCTGCATGATTGTTTTACGCAGAATTTTTTCCGGGGCAAAGAGGGGAATCACATTGCCGTAACTTTTGCTCATTTTTCTGCCGTCAAGTCCCGTCACCACGGCGGAATCTTCCTGCACTCCCGCGCGGGGAATCTTCAGCACGGGTTTGCCGTAGTTGGCGTTCACCGACTGGGCGATATCCTGGGCCATTTCAATATGCTGCACCTGATCTTTACCCACCGGTACTACATCGGAATCAAACAGAATAATATCCGCCGCCATCAGCACCGGATAGGTAAACAGGCCCATGTTAACACCCGCGTCGGGGTCGTTATTTTTTTCGTTGTTTTCCTGCACCGCCGCCTTGTAAGCATGGGCGCGGTTCATTAAACCTTTGGAAGTGAAGGCCATGAGCATAGTGGTAAGTTCAAACACTTCGGGGATGGAACTCTGGCGGTAAAAAATCACTTTTTCAGGATCAAGCCCCGCGGCAAGCCAGCCCGCCGCCACCTGCCTGATCGTTGAATTCAATTCCACCGGGTTTTTCATGGTATTGAGCGCGTGGTAGTCGGCGATAAAGTAGCGGGCGTCATAAGTTTTTGCAAGTTCCAGCGCGGGTTTTATCGCGCCAAAGTAATTACCGATGTGCAAATCACCGGTGGGCTTTATGCCGGTAAGGGAAATCTCTTTCATACCTTACTATACCATTTTTTGGTAGAGTTTTCAAGATTGTATCAGACATCCAACAGAGAGAATGACGTTTTTAAATATATATTTTTTCGATTAATCTAAAGTAGATTTTTCAAAAAATGAAGTTTTGGAAAATCCTCACTTGATAAAATAATAATATTTTGATTATAATAAATCACGAAGGGAGAAAATAATGGATAAAAATATGGAAAAATATAATGCCATATTAAAGGAATATTTGGATATAGTTTCGCCAGAGAAAAAAAATCTTTATGAAGAATTAGCAAATATGGTAATTATTGCGGGCTATACTCCCACAAGGGATAAAACGGGAATAATTTCAATATCATTCCGTAATAATAAGGCTAAATTTACAGTTATGAAATTTTCAGAAGATACCAAAGACGGATTTAAATTAAAATTTGCCGCAAATAAAAATTATTCAAAAATATTTGATGAATGTATTAAACGATATGATCAGTATTTAAGAGGTTTATATTCTGAAAAGTGTAATTTAAAAAATGTAACATGTTTAGGTTGTAAAAAATGCAGTAATGGAAAAAAATTATTTTATACAATAAAATATGATGACGGCAGGAAATATACGGTATGCGGAACCGTTGCTTTTGTATATATAAATCAAATATCAAAGGAAATTGTTGATGAAGCCGGAAAAATGATACAAATTCAACATAAAAGAATAATTGCGGCAAGCCCTAAACTTGACCCACAGAATTAATCGCTATTTCGGCAGGGGGAGGCGCTGCGGGGTGCCAAAAAACCGGAAGAGTTCCGCGGCGCGCTCGGCTACCTAAAGGCAGCCGGCTTTACTGTAAGCGGTAAATTTTATTGTGCGCCGGAACCGGTTGCATTAGTCCATTATTATTTCAATTGTGGGTCAAGTTTAGGGCAAGCCACGGGGTAATTAAACCAGACTTTCGAATAAAGAGAGAAAATTGCACCCTTTGGAAAATCCTCACCTGTATGTTCTTTCTATCCGCCTGAAACGCCGTATTTGTCCGGTGTTTTTCTCAATATTTCAGGATACCCCATGGGGCATTCGTTTTAACAAAAATAGTGTTTTTTTTAGGTTGACAGTTCGGAAAACCGGTTTTATACTGACATAAGAATCTATCATTTAGGAGGATTTTATGAAGAGATTATTTCTTGTAATGGTTCTTTTAATGACTGTAATTGGAACCACTCTTTTTGCGCAGACAAGAACCCCGGTTCAATTACCAGCTACCCTAAAAGACGGTTTTAGTAAGCCTATTAAGTACGCAGTAACCGCGCCCAATATTTTGGAAGTGCGCGGCTCGGTTCAAGACATGGGAGCGATATGGCTGAGAGATATTCCCTACGGTGGGCAAAAAACTCTTGTTATTAAAATTCGTTCTATGGAGGGTAAATTCCGCTGGGATCATGGTAAAATGTTTGGTGTTACTCTGGGTAACCCGAGCGACGGAAAAAGTTTTTTAACGACACCGGGAAGAAAACTTATGGACAAAATGATAGACGGTCCTTTTGAAGTTGGTGATGAGGTGGTATTTACCCTGCCCGATGATGTTACCAGTAAACCCGGTAAGATTACTTTCGCAATGACAACCTATGGCGGAGCCGTCTTTCAAATAGAGCTTTATTTCCAGTAAAACACATTGAAGTTGTTCAGAAACTTCAGTTTCTGAACAACTTCCTGATAAAAAATGTAAAATACTCAGTATTTTGACCGGAAACCTGTCGGACTTATATACAAATAAAAAATATTATTTAATAAAAGAAAAAATGGGGGAAAATAATGTCTTTTAAATCAAATCAATATACTAATGCAGTCAAATTCAAAGATAGTTTGCATGATAATGAGGAGAAAGAATATATTGTCATAATAAAAGGGAAACCATATAGACATTTTTTTAAAAAAACACAGTTGAACTTATGGGATAATATTCGAGAGGACACTCTAAATTATTTTTCAGAAAAGAAAATTTGTTGGCACACAAATGAAGTTGAAAATAATATGGAAACAACCCCGGAAGGGAATATGTTTTCATCGCAGATTTCGTGTATAAACCATTTATTTATATTAAGAAAAAAACAAGACTATGCAAGTACTATATTGAAAAATATAGACAAACGAATTGTTTCCGCTGAAATAGTCCGTGATAACTATGGTAATGATGGTTATATCGAATTTGAATCACGGGGAACTAAAGAAAATAACAATCCATTGAAAGAAAAAGAACATGGAATACTAAATGGGAAAAAATGGAAAAGGCAAAGAGGATCATTTTCAACTTCTATTGACGCTGTAATGGTAGGGAAGAAAGATGATGGAAAGAATATTTTGGTGTTAATAGAATGGAAATATACTGAGTCATATACTCCCGGAGAAATAATTATAACAAGTAATAGCAAAGAATATAATGAACTGTTAAAAAATGACGAAAATCCCATTATTAAAATTGATAATCTTGATGATTTATATTATGATCCTATTTATCAATTGATGCGACAAACGTTATGGGGCTGGAAAATAAAAAAAGAATTTAACTGTGATGAATATATTCATTTACATATTATTCCAAAAGGAAATCTGAAGATTCAAGAAATAACATCTCCGAATTTAAAATCAAGAGGTAAAAATATGTCAGATGTTTGGAAAAATTTATTAAAAGAACCCTTTAGATATAGGGTGTTTTCACCGGAAGAATTGTTATCTCCTTTGAAAGATAAACAAGACATTAAGATATTCTTTGATTATTTAGAAACAAGGTATCTTGAAAAATAAATACAATGTGGTACTTCGCCTAACCAATTTGCAGAAAAAGAAAATTTACATGAAAAACGAAATAAAAACGAAGCTATTTAAGGTTTTTTAGCGATTATTGAGCAAAATCAAGAGTATTTTTTAGCAGAAGGAATTCCCTATTAAATGCTTATTTCGAGCGTTATTCATAAATATATTACCGGGAAACTGGTAGATGAAAAGACAATATTAAAATCAATGGAGTTGTTAAGGCAGTAGGAAATAATTCCAACTAACAGACTACGCGAATTTGGTGACTAATACCCGCACACCGGTCAGCGGAGGCGCTGCGAGCGCGCCGGCAGCGGGCGGAAACGCTTGTGGAGTCCGCCTGCGGAGCCCCAGACTGGCCTTTTTATCTCTTTCAAATCGTAGCGTAACTTCAAAAATATGCGCAATAATCACGTTCCTCATGCCAGTCTGCTTTTACTCTAGCCCAAATTTAAATTTTGTTCCCTGGTCTCCTCCGGCGCAGACTGCGCAAAAACTAGCTAAAATTAACAAGAAGTGATAAAATTTTAATGAAACATTGGGAGGGGACAAATGGGTTACAAAACAGGTGTAGGAAAAAAGCAACTTACCTTAT
>Ga0268262_10004343_pt1 | contig 14716 bp, 13 predicted proteins | sample TergutNc150P3_FD_190354 | JGI IMG/M metagenome (GOLD analysis project Ga0268262, IMG submission 190354) | Nasutitermes corniger P3 segment gut microbial community from laboratory colony in Florida, USA - Nc150 P3 (SPAdes) (version 2) | ecosystem: Host-associated > Arthropoda: Insects >... | reverse complement strand
TCCGAGGCGCGGACGGCGTCAGGGCGAAAGGCGGGGTTCGGCTTGCCTTTACGGCGATATGCCCCACAGGCTGGACGGATTTCCAGGCTACCCTTGAAGTTGTCGCCCAGTCCACAAAAGACGTAGGGATTTCGGTCGTTACCGAGTATCCTACATCCCAGGTAGTAACAACGAGAAGGGAAGAGGGGGATTTTGACATAAACCTCAACAATACCGGCGGCAGCGGTACCGGCCTTTACAGTCCCTGGGGCAGGTGGAACCAGGCGATGGGCTCAAATGATATACCTCCTGTCGGTACGAGGAACCCTGTCGGGAACTGGGGCCGTTGGGAGAACGCGGAGTTTAACCAGATTCTCTTACAGCTTGCCAGTGAAACTGATGAAGCGAAGAAGAAGCAGATGTACACCCGGCTTAACATAATCTTCCTGCAGGAAAACCCGGTGGGGGTCGCGTGGTACAGGCCTCAGAATTTCCATACGGTTAATTCGACAGTTTGGACAGGTTTCCCGAAGCTTGGTGACGGCACCAATATTCCGCCGGATCTTTGCTCTGAGGGATACGGATTCTTGTCTCTCTTTAGGCTCTCGGCAAAAAAGTAAGATTTTGATCTAGTCAGAGGGGGGCGTAGTCCCCCCTTTTATTTTTTATAGGTTTGAAGCTTAGGCGGTGGATTCCGGAAAGGAGTATTCCATGAGAGGGTATAAGCAGTATCTGCTCAAAAAAACGAGCTGGTATGTATTGACGCTTTTTGTGGCGTTTTTGCTTAATTTTACGCTTCCAAGGCTTATGCCCGGTAACCCGGTTTCCACTTTTATAGCCGGGGCTACCGAAGGTTTAACCGATTACCAGTCGATAAAGGAAATTCAGGATGCGTACATGACTGAATTCGGCCTGGACAAGCCAATCTGGCAGCAGTTCATAATATATGTAGGTAATTTGTTTCAGGGGAAACTTGGAAAATCTTTCATTCAATATCCCCGTGATGTATCGGATATAATAAAATCCGCCGTTCCCTGGACGCTAAGGCTTCAGTTTCCGGCCATTTTTACAGGCTGGCTACTGGGAAATGCTCTGGGCGCCCTGGCCGCCTACCGCAAGGGAATTTTTGATAAGGTGTTTTTCCCCTTCTTTCTCTTCATTGCCGCCATTCCCGCCTTTGGCCTTGCGATTGTAAACGTGCATTTTCTGGCGAACAAGCTCCACCTTTTTCCCGGGAGCCTTGGTTACGCTTTTGATTTATTCCCGAATTGGAGGAATCCCCGTTATCTGCTTTCCTTGCTGAGCCATTACCGCCTGCCTTTCATTACTATGGTAATCGCGATGATCGGAGGCCAGTCTCTGGGGATGAGGGAAATGTCCATCTATGAACTCAACGCCGACTATGTAAAGTACAGCCGGCTTATGGGGATTAAAGACAACAAAATTGTCACGTATGTTTTCCGTAACGCGATGCTCCCCCAGATTACCGGCCTTGCGCTTTCCCTGGGAACCATGATTGGGGGCAACCTCGTAGCGGAAATCGTATTCAGTTATCCGGGTATAGGGACAACGCTGTTCAAAGCTATTACCGGCGCGGATTTCCCACTAATTTCAGCCTGTACTTTGATAATTACGATTATGGTCCTGGCAGCCAATTACCTTGTTGATATTATTTGCGGTATCATCGACCCGCGTGTCAGGCTCACTCAGCAGGAGGAGGTCGGTTAATATGGGGTACATTTTAAAAACTGCCTTTAAGTCCGGAAAGTTCAGGTTTGGTTTTATTGTTTTAAGCGTCATTATTCTTACGGCTATTTTGTTTCCCGTATTCAACAAAACCGATCCCATGAAAATGGACGGCCATATGTTTGAAAAACCGAATATTTTTGAATACTTGGGGGGAAAGCAAAAAGAGAAAGAGGTTGTAATTGATGCCGAAACCCAGGCCATGATTGATTTGCAGGCCCAATGGGGGTTTACGGTTCAGGTACAAGAGAGGGCGAAGGTTATGCGCGTGCTGGGTACCGATAACTTTGGCCGGGATGTTCTGGCCCAGCTTGTTTACGCTACCCGTACCAGTCTTCTTATTGGAATTATGGCGGGAACAATCGCCACCCTGATCGGCCTTACCATTGGCCTTGTATCCGGGTACATGGGGGGAACTGTGGATAACGTCCTGGCTTCCATTGTTAATATTGTTATCGTCATTCCTTCCATCGTGATTCTTATTCTGATATCCGTCAGCCTTAGAACGCGCAGTTTTGTTACCATCGCCATCATCATTGGCATTACGTCCTGGCCCTGGACCGCAAGATCGGTACGCGCCCAAACTACGAGTCTCCGTAACCGTGACCACGTGAATCTTTCCAAGCTGTCGGGCCACTCAATGCCAAGGATCATAGCAAAGGACATACTTCCCTATGTGGCTTCTTATGTTTTAATGGCTTTCATTTTGCAGATGGCTTCGGGGATTCTGGCAGAGGCGAGCCTTTCCATGCTGGGTCTGGGTCCCCACAATGTGGCGAGTCTTGGTCTAATGATGTCCTGGGCCATGAGTTTCAACGCCCTTGCAAACGGCGCGTGGTGGGCCTTTCTGCCGGTAATTGCGATGATCGCCCTTATTACCTTTTCCCTGAACCTTATCAATTCCGGTCTGGATCAGATATTCAATCCCCAGATAAGGAGCTGACCATGGCTCAAAACATATTGGAAGTTAAAAACCTGACTACGTTTTATAAGACCAGGATGAACGAGCGGGTTTGTTCGGTAGACAATGTGTCGTTTTCTTTGGAAGAGGGAAAATCCCTGGGGATTGCCGGAGAATCGGGGTGCGGTAAGAGTACCCTGGCCATGAGCGTTATGGGCTATTATTTTCCGCCCCTTAATTACGAATCCGGAAGCATAACCATAGACGGCAAAGAAATAACGAGCCTGGATCCGGACGTTATACGCCAAACCGTTTTGGGAACAGATATTGCCTACATTCCCCAGGCAGCCATGAATGCCCTCAACCCCACACGGAAAATCATACGCTTTATTGAAGATGTACTCTGGGCACATAAACTGGATCTCACAAAAAAGGATGTTTACGATATGGCCCGGGAGAGGTTTGAGCTTCTCAACCTTCCGGAAAAAGTATTGAACCAATACGCGGTGGAACTTTCCGGCGGTATGAAGCAGCGGACAGTTATAGCCATTTCTACTATATTAAAACCCAAGGTACTGATTGCCGATGAGCCTTCCTCCGCCCTTGATGTATCTTCACAAAAGATAGTAATCAAGCTGCTCCACGACTTAATGGAAAAAGGTTTTGTCAGGGCGATGCTTTTTATCACCCATGAACTGCCCCTGCTTTTCAATGTCACCAACGACATTATGGTAATGTACGCGGGGGAAATCGTGGAACGGGGAACCGCAAAGGAACTGGTTTTTGATCCCATTATGCCTTACTCCAAAGGTCTAATGAATTCGATTATCGTCCCCGAAGAAGGTACCCGCGGGCATGTGCTCCAGGCCATTCCGGGTGCGCCGCCTAATTTGAAGCTGAAACTTGAAGGGTGCCGTTTCCAGGATAGATGCAAATACTCCGAACATTGCAAAACTCTTCCCCTGGAAGATAAGTCCGCAGGTCCGGGCAGGACCTACCGATGCAGGCTTTCTCAGGAGAAACTGCAGGAATTGTACAAAAACAGCGAGGCGGCGGTATGAGTGAGACAGAAAAAACCAATGAAGTATTCATGAGCGGAAAAAACCTGACCAGGGAATTCGGTCATAGGGATAAAAAAACAATAGCCGTAAATAACGTTGATTTTGAATTCCATCGGGGAGAGATCATTTCCATAGTGGGAGAAAGCGGAAGCGGCAAGACTACCCTGGCAAAGATGATCCTGGGGCTCCTTAATCCTACCAGGGGCCAGATTTTTTATGAAGGACAGCCCCGTGACATTTCCACTCACGCGAAACGACGGTTATACTGGCAGAATATCCAGGCGATATTTCAGGATCCTTATTCTACCTATAACATTTTTTCCAAGGTGGACGCGGTTCTCCTAGACTGCATAAGACTTCAGGGCGGCGCTAATTTGAGCGATGAAGTAAAACACGAAAAAATGAAAGATGCCTGTAAATTTGTCAACCTGAAATTTGAAGAGCTTTCCAATAAGTACCCCTTTGAGCTTTCGGGTGGTCAGATGCAGCGCCTCATGATAGCGCGGATATTCATGCTTAACCCCCGGCTCCTCATTGCCGATGAACCCACTTCCATGATTGATGCCTGTTCCCGAGCCACCATCCTGGACATGCTCCTGAAACTGCGGAATGAGATCAACATGACCATTGTGTTCATCACCCACGATATGGGATTGGCGTATTACATTTCCGATACGGTGTACATCATGGAAAAAGGTGTTATCGTGGAAAGGGGCACTGCCGAGGAAGCCATCCTCAATCCGAAAGCGGATTATACCAAACGGCTTCTGGGGGATGTGCCGAAAATTTACGAGCCCTGGGACTTTAGTTCAGCGTCATAATGCAAGGCCCCCCGACAAAAAAAACTCTTCTTATGACCAGCGGGAGTCCGGCTGAGCGCATCATTGCCTTTACGCTGCCGCTTTTGGCCGGGGAATTTCTCCATGTCTTTTACAACATGACAGACGCTTTTATCGTAGGGCGCTGGCTGGGGATAAATGGCCTGGCGGCGGTAGGCGCAAGTTTCAACCTTATCGGTTTTGTTTATGGCTTCATTTTCGGCCTGAGCGGAGGTCTCATAATTATCACTACCCAGCGTGTGGGGGCAGAAGATGAAGAGGGGATACGACGCAGCATAGCGGCGGTATTTATTATCAGCCTGACAGTCGCGGTAGTTTTTACGACGCTTCTCCTTCCCCTGGTTCCGCATATTCTTACTCTTATGCGCACTCCCTCTGAATTGCATAAAAACGCTTCAGATTATGTGCGGATCATTTTTTCCAGCATTGGCATTACCATACTCTATAATATCCTGGCCGGCATTATCTACGCGAAAGGGGATAGTTTAAGGCCATTTATGTTCCTCATCATCGGAACAGCATGTAATATTATTCTGGATACGCTCTTTGTGGTGGTCTTTTCCTGGGGAGTTCCGGGAGCGGCTTTTGCTACCGTTATCAGCCAGCTCATTTCTGCCATTCTGATTTCAGGGTTCATATTCTGCCGTTTTCGTTCGGTCCTGCCGCGAAGGCAGGATTGGCGCGTAGGATGGCATGAAATACAAATCCACCTTTCCTTGGGTATTGCAATGGGCCTTCAGAGGTCTATCGTAGAAGTGGGCAATATCCTTGTTCAGACCGCCATTAACGGCCTTGGGGCATTGACTGTGGCGGCTGTGTCTGCGGCCCAGCGCGTCCGGGCTCTTAACATGATGCCGCTTTTTGCCGTTTCCCGCGCAGTGACTACCTATACCGCCCAGAATTACGGTGCGGGTAAAATGGACAGGGTTTACAAAGGCTTGTTCCAGGCCTGCCTTATCAGTCTTGGTTTGGGCGTTTTCATGGCAACTGTCAACCAGTTTACCGGCGAACCCATTGCCACTCTTTTCCTGAAAGACAGCCCCGAAGCCGTTGCCCTCGCCCATCGCTATATCCTCTATACGGGCTACACGGTTTTTATCCTTGGGATAATGCTTGTCTTTCGCAGCACCCTTCAGGGCCTGGGTATGCGCCGCGCCCCGATTCTGTGCAGCGTTATGGAAACAGCCATGAGCATACTTGCTGCTTTTGTACTGATTCCCCGCATAGGCTTTACCGGTGTGTGCCTGGTAAATCCCCTCTCCTGGCTGGCCTCGGGTATTCCACTTTATATAGCTTTTGGTGTATGGAGAAGAACTTTGCTATAAATTAAGACTAGTGTATAATATAAAAACCAAAAAAGGAGAATAACATGACTGCTCAAGAAATCGTATCCCAATTAACCATCGAGGAAAAGGCGTCTTTATGCTCAGGCAAAGACCGTTGGCTGCTCAAAAGCGTTGAGCGTTTGGGCTTGTCCTCCGTCATGGTGGCTGACGGCCCCCACGGCCTGCGCAAGCAGTTAAAAGCAGACGCACAATCAGAATACGATGAAACCGTTCATGCTACCTGTTTTCCTACCGCCGCAACCAGCGTGTGCAGCTTTGACAGGAATTTGCTGCATCAAATGGGGCAGGCACTGGCTGAAGAATGTTTGCAGGAAAAAGTCTCTGTCATTCTGGGCCCGGGGGTAAACATCAAGCGCAGCCCGCTATGCGGCAGAAATTTTGAATACTTCAGCGAAGATCCGTTTGTTTCAGGCGAAATGGCGGCGGCGCTGATTAATGGAATCCAGAGCAAGGGCGTAGGCACGTCCCTTAAGCATTATGCCGCCAATAATCAGGAAACGGGGCGTTTTACTTGCGATTCCATTGTTGACGAGCGGGCGCTTCGGGAAATATATCTCGCGGCTTTTGAGGCGGCGGTTAAGCAGGCCCAGCCATGGACAATTATGGATTCATACAATTTGGTAAACGGCGTTTACGCCTCCGAAAATTACAAGCTCCTTACAGGCATATTGCGGGACGAATGGGGCTTTAAGGGCATAGTGGTAACCGATTGGGGCGCTGTCAACGACCGGGTGGAAGGACTAAAAGCGGGGCAGGATCTGGAAATGCCGGGCCTCGGCGATCATAACGACAAAAAAATTGTAGCTGCTGTAAAAAGCGGCGCTGTCGATGAAAGCGTTTTAAACAAAACCGCGCTCCGCCTGGTTGAGTTGATCCTTAAATCGCAGGAAAACCGGAAGGAAAATTACCAATACGACAAGGCGTCGCACCACGCGATGGCATCTAAGGTCGCTCTTGAATCTGCGGTTTTGCTCAAGAATGACGGCGATGTATTGCCGGTCAAGCAGGGACAGAGCCTTGCTATTATAGGCGCTTTCGCCAAAACGCCCCGCTATCAGGGAGCCGGGAGCAGCAAGATAGCCCCCCATAAGCTTGACAATGCCTTTGACGCGTTCAAAGCCTCAGGCGTGGCATTTGATTTTGCAGAGGGCTATAACGACATAAATCCTGACGCCGCTCTTATAGAAGAAGCGGTTAAGGCTGCCAAAGGCAAGGACAAGGTGATAATCTTCGCGGGGCTTCCCGATGAATACGAAAGCGAAGGGTTTGATCGCGCTTCTTTTGATTTGCCCCCAAGCCACAATAAACTTATAGAAGCGGTTGCCGCGGCTAACCCGAATACCGCCGTTGTTTTGTTGCTCGGCTCTCCTGTGGCTCTGCCCTGGGCAGGCAAGGTAAAGGGGATTCTTGCGGCGTATCTTTGTGGGCAGGCGGGAAGCGGCGCTATTGTTGACTTGCTTTTGGGCAAAAGCTCTCCCAGCGGCAAGCTTGCGGAAACATGGCCGTTCTCCATTGAAGACACGCCTTGTTACCACTATTATCCGGGAAGCGTCCGAAACGCTGAGTACAGGGAAAGTATCTTTGTTGGCTATCGCTACTATGATCACGGCGAAAAGCCCGTTGCCTTTCCCTTTGGTTACGGCCTTTCTTATACAAAGTTCGCGTACAGCAATTTGAAGCTTAGCAGCGCCTCTTTTAAGTCAGGCGATAAACTGGAAGTTAGTTTTGATGTTAAAAACACAGGGGATGCAGCCGGAGCCGAAGTTGCCCAAGTATACGTTGCGCCAAAAAACACGGCAATTATGCGCGCTTTAAAGGAAATCAAGGGCTTTGAGAAAGTCTTTTTGCAAAAGGGCGAAAGCCGTACCGTAAAAATTTCCCTGGATGCCCGTTCTTTCTCCTACTACAACGTTCCTAAAGGGACATGGGCCATAGAAGGCGGCGCTTATGAGATCCTTGTAGGCGCTTCAAGCCGCAACATTTCCCTGCGAGGCGAAGTCCAGGTGACAGGCGATGGGTATGAAACCCTGCTTAAGGATCAGCGCAAGAATTCGCCTGAATACTTTAACCTGGGCGCAAAAGGCTTAAAGATCAGCGACGCGTCTTTTGAGGCTTTGTACGGGCAAAAGCTGTCTTCAAGCAAGCGGGCGGCAGGGCTTATTGATGGCAACAGCACAATGAGTGATATCAGGCATACCGAGTTGGGGAAAAAAATTGAAGCCTACATTTTCCAACAAATATCGAAGTCATTCAGCGGAGACAACTCAAGCGATCTTCGCCTTATGTTTGAAAAAATGCTTATGGAAATGCCTTTGCGCAGCCTTCCGATGTTTGGAAGAGGTTCAGTTAAAAAAATAACCCACTCCATGATTGAAGCTCTGATTGAGGTGCTGAACGGCAAGCCATGTTCCGATCCTGGATTAACGGAATTTTTTGGATAATCGGTTAAATTGGTGGTTTATCGCAGGAGGATAATGATGAAGAAGATCAGTTTGTGCTTAATGATTTTGGCAGGGTTTTTAGTCGTATCGTGTGCCAGTTTAGGTAGTATTAATAATGGTACGCTGGTTATTAAAGACGGTGTAAAAAGGATACCGGACGCCGAAAAATATTTTTCAGAAAGTGTTAGGGTTATCAAAACAACCGGGAAATACGAGTATAAAGAGCTCACTTCCGTTGTACTTCCCGCAAGCTTAACGCAAATTGGCAGCGGGGCTTTTAAGGCTAACAATTTGACCAGCATCACCATTCCTAACGGCGTTAAAAGTATTGGCAAAGAGGCGTTTTACAATAACCAATTAACCAGCGTAACCATTCCCGACAGCGTAACCAGTATTGGCGAGCGAGCGTTCCAGGATAACCCATTGACGAGCATTACTGTCTCTGGCAACATTTCCTGGCTTGAGGATAAGAGTAATTTGGATCAGGAGACGAGGGATTATTTCGTATCAATTGGTTTGATGCCTGATACCAGTGTGTTTGGTTCAAGTTTTATTTATGCTTACAACGCCAACGGCAGGCAAGCCGGAACCTACACACGGCCTGATGCCAACAGTAAAACGTGGACAAGACAGTAATAAGTTATTTATTCATTCTCGTTTACAGTTACAGTTTTGGTTACGCCGCCTGAGATATAAATACGCCCACATTCAGGGCAGATCGATGATTCGAGCCTTACAGTCTGGCTTACTACCTTCCGGCCTTCCTCTTCAGCCTTTGTCTTTTCATTGGAAACGTGTTCGTTTTCGTGGGCCAAAACCAGAGCGGCTGACTGTCCGGGGCTGATGTTCGTTGGCGTCTGGAAACTGACAGACGGGTCGTTAGAAACGTCCTGGTATTTGCGGTTTTTGCAGGTTTTACATTCCGTTAAAGCGGCGAGTTCTTTCGTTCCTTTTACATTTCCTGTTGCCTCAGCCTTGGCATAAGCCGCCTGTCCCTCTGGGGAAATATCGACAGTGATCCATGGACGAGATGTTCCGCTTGCTTGTTGCGCTATTGGCTGGGCGGTATGGTGCCTCACCACAGCGGCATCCGGAGAGGAAGGCTGCCTGGCCATTTGCAAATAGGCGTTCATGGTATTGTCAATACGCATCTCTCAAATACCTTCTTAAATTATACTACATCAGCGGCGCAAAAACCCTAAGCACATCCTGAAAAATCCTCTGCGCCGCGTTTCGGGAACAATCCTCAAGTGTGATTTCCCGGCACGATGGCAGAGTTTTCAGAAAATCTTCCCTGACGCTTGCGATGCTTTCGGTTTTGTACATCCAGACGCCGCATTCAAAATGCAGGTAGAGGCTTCTGAAATCAAGGTTTGTGGTTCCCACGGTGGCAACACGGTCATCGGAAACAAAAGTTTTTGAGTGGTTAAATCCGGCTGAATATTCGTATATTTTCACTCCCGCCTGGATTAACTGGCGGTAGTAAGAGCGTGAGACAACGGCAACTATCCATTTGTCCCAGCGGTATGGGGTGATGATCCTTATGTCTACTCCGCTTTTGGCTGAAAGGGCCAAAACCGAAAGAAGACTGTCGTCAATCACCAGATAAGGGGTATTGATGTAAACGTACTCTTTAGCATTGTTGATAATTTGGATGTAAACATGTTCGCCGACATTTTCTTCATCAATGGGGCTGTCCGCATAAGGCTGTACAAAGCCTTTGGATTTTATCGGACACCCTTCGAACAAACCATCCGAGTTTTTCCAGGGGTAAAACGAAATAATATCATCAAGAGATTTTTTCTCCAGATTCCACATTTGAAAGAAAATAAGGGTAAGGCTCCAGGCCGCTTCCCCATGGAGCATGATGGCCGCGTCTTTCCAGTGGCCGAAACGTTCCCATTCGTTAATGTACTCATCCGCCAGGTTCATGCCGCCTGTAAAAGCGGTTTTTCCGTCTATGATAATTATCTTTCTGTGATCGCGGTTGTTTTGAAGTGAAGAAAGTATGGGCTTGAACTGATTAAAAACAACACATTTAATTCCCTTTTGTTCAAGGGTTTCATTAAAATTCGATGGCAAAGTCATAAAGCATCCAAGATCATCATAGATAATCCTGATGTCCAGACCTTGTTTGGCTTTTCTTTCAAGCAGATCAAGGATGGGGTCCAGCATCTTTCCCCGGCGCAAAATAAAGAATTCCAGAAAGATGTATTTTTCGGCTTTTTCCATTTCTTCCATAGCCTGGGCATAGAAGCTTTCGCCTGAATCAAAATATTTTGTTTCGGTGCGATTATACACGGGAAACCCGGCGTAGTTTTGCAGGTAATTTGCCTGGGGCAGACATTCGCCGTATTCTGCGGCAAGGTCTGTCAAAGCGTCTCCGGCGGGAGTGAAAAAAGGCTTAAAGCGCTGATCTATTTCGTCCATCTGCAATTTTAGTTTTCTGGGAGTAGCCTGGGTGTGAAAAAACAGATAAACCAAACCTCCGAAAAGCGGGAAAAGAAGAATCAGGAATATCCAGGTGAGTTTATAAGCGGTTTTTTCATGCTTGTTCAGAATGTAGATGCAAACAACAATGCTTAAGCCCCTGAAAAAATAATTCAAATTACGAATAAAATAATCCGATCTGGCAAGAACAAAGACAATAAAGGCTAGTTGTACAACTATTAATGAAATGATAAAAATGCGCCGCCTAAAAACGACCCGAACCCATTTATTTTCCATATCTTATTTTTAGACCGGCCAAGGGCCGGCTCCTTGCCTTAGTACCTGTATTTCCCCGGAACTTAAATCCAAAACTGTTGAAAAAATTCTTTTCCGGTCTTCTCCGGGATCCAGGACAAGACCAAGTCCCGGTATGTCTTCCAATTCCCAACCCCAGTCAAAAAGGGTTTCTTCTTCCGTTGAATCCCGGTCAACTTCTTCTGTTGATAACATTTCCCGCTTGGCTGTAACGCCGTACAGAGGGTAGCCGAGGGTATCTATCAAGGCTAAAGGCACAGAATAATCGGGAAGCCGGACACCGATTTCCTGCCGTTTTAGGCCAAGGGTTTTTTCGGTTCCCAAAAGAGTTTTAAGGATGAAAACGTACGGCCCCGGAGTAAGCCTTTTAATAAGCCTGAACCTGGTGTTGTCCAGGTTGCAAAATTCCCCGAACTGGGAAATGTCCAGACAAAGGAGCGTAAAGCGGCGTTCATCCTTTTCTTTTGATAACGATCTTAGCCGTTTTAGCCCGTCCCGGGAATTCATCGAACAAACAATGCTCCAGCTTGTGTCTGTTGGTATAGCGATAGTTCCCCCTTCTTCTAAAAGCCTTGCGGCTTTAGCGAGAATCCGGTCGTCAATATTGCCAGGCACTATGTATTCGATCATGGGAATTGGCTTTTAAGGTACCCAGATGAGCTTGTCCGGGGCGGATTCCTTCAGGAAGATTTTTTTGTATCGCCCGGAGTGATCTACGCCGGGATTCTCAGGAAAATACGTTGCTCTGAAAAACCACACCACATCGGTCATGTTATCTATCGAATTCGAAGGAACATAGCGAAACCAAATTTCCTCGTTTTCCAGGATTTGGCGGGCTTTGGGATCGGTAACCAGTTCCGGATCGGTCAGCCTGCGGATTTCCGTGCGCAGACCGCCGTAATGGGTTTCCCCGATCGCCATCATCCGCAAGTGATTGTGATCGTCCATCCAGTATATTTCATAGATCCCCGCCACTGACGGAACTTTGGAATTGATGGTCCAGCGTTCGGCCAGGCTCAGGGGAGACCATTGGACATTGTAATAAACGTTATCTTCCTTCTCCTGGGCAGTGATACCTAAATCCATACGGAGAGCATATCACAAAAATGTTTACTTTTCCATACAAGCATTACACAAGAAATGTACAAAAAATCATACGGTTCTGTTCTAGCCTTTTTGAGAGGCTAAATCCATGAATTTGTAATTCTTTATAATATAAAGAGTTACAAACTTTTGTAAAATTTTTGGAGGGTTGGCACAGAATTTGCTAGTAAATAATGGAAGATATTATCTTCCAGGAGGGCCGTATGGAAAAAGAGAAAAACCTAAAGAGCGAAGATAGTTTGCTTGCCTATGTTAGCCAAATTCGGAATATTCCGCTTTTGTCGTTTGCTGAAGAGCTGGAACTTTCCAAATGTATTCAAAATGGCGATGAAGCGGCCCGTAACAGGTTGATTGAAGCCAACCTAAGGCTGGTGGTAAAAATTGCCAAGGCCTATAGCAACAAGGGCGTTCCTTTTATGGATTTGATCCAGGAAGGCAACATGGGTCTTATCAGAGCGGTTGAAAAATATGATCATGCCAGGCAGGTTCGTTTTTCAACTTATGCTACATGGTGGATACGTCAGGCGATTACCAGGTACCTGACCGACAGAAAGCGCACAATTCGTCTTCCGCACAGAAAGGAGGAGATTCTTCGCAAGGTTAATCAGGCATACAACATCCTGACCCAGCGGAATAACAGGGCACCAAAGTTCAGTGAGATAGCCGAAGAAATCGGTGTCCCGGTAAAAGATGTGGAATTTGTCCTTTCTCTTTCCAATGATACTATTCCTTTGGAAACCGAATGGATCGCCAACGAGAATTTCTATATGATCGAGCACTTAGCAGATCATACTTACAACCCTGAGCCATTGTTAATGAAGAAAAGTTCGAGGGAAGAGACTTTCAGGATACTTAATCAACTGAAGGATCAGGAAAAAAACGTCCTGATTTACAGGTACGAACTTAACGGAGGCAAAAAGCATACTCTAAAAAACATTAGCACAAAGCTTGGCCTTTCAACTGAAACGATAAGACAGATAGAGCTTAGGGCGCTTCAGAAGCTCCGCGATAACGCTAAGGAATTGCAACTTTATGCGGAGGATATTTAAGGAAGTAAATCATCATTTATCGAATAAACTCAACTAAGCCCGAAGCCGCCACGCAAAGCCCTGCCGCGGGCTAGACGGTCGTGGCCTTCATTTACGCACTGTTTTGACGTGGCCTTTTCTTTCGCACGCCGTACGCCCACGTTAAGGCTTTGCGTGGCGGCTTCAGACAAGCCAGGGTTTATTCGATTAAAGAAGGTTTTTACATTCAGTAATGTTTTGCATTTCACCCTGCTAAAGCAGGCAAGCTCACTTGGCTTGGTAATATGCAGAACTTACTTCGAATATGCCTTACTGTACGCATTGATACCAGCTATACCCGCCGATGTGGGGATTTCCGGCTCAGACCGCATTGGCGCGCGACAAAAAACGTAATGCCCAGTGTAGAAACTATGCATTTATGATAACGCTGGGGAGCTTTATAAATTGCGAGCGTGGAAAGGGAGTAGGCCCAAGACACTCGCGGTCTGAGCCGGAAATCCCCACATCGGCTGTTTATGTCGGAGTACCTTTTGCGTTCATAAAGATAAATTACGGCTTATACTCCGGTGTTTCCTCTGCCGCAAACGCTTCCGCCGCCAAGTCTGCCGCAGTATCGGAAGACCTGTACTTGCCGATGGATAGCTTCTTTTTCTTTGCTTCCTGCTCTTCAATTGCAAGGCGGGCAGAAGACCTTGCGGCCCTTGCTGCGGTTGCCGATACGCCGCATTTTTCGGCGATTTCTTGCGGGTCTGCGGCGACAATTTTTTCCAGGCTTCCGTAAGCTTTCATAATTGCGGCGGCGCGTTTTGGGCCGATGCCTTCGATTGATTCCAGTACCGGGAAGTAAAGATCTCCTGACCGCAGGCGTTGGTTTAGTCCTGTGGCAAAACGGTGGGTTTCGTCACGGACGTGCTGCAGAACTTTCAGGGCTTCGGATCTTTGGGAAAGCCTGACAGGTTCTGCGGTATGCGGAAGCCAGATTTCTTCTTCCCGCTTTGCAAGGCCTATAACATCGCAGTCGAGCCCCAGCTCGTCCATGACACCGTGGGCAGCGTTTACCTGCCCTATGCCGCCGTCGATTAACACCAGGTCGGGCAGCTCTTTGCTTTCACGGACGAGCCGGGCATAGCGACGCTGGACAGCTTCCCGAATGGAGGCAAAATCATCGACAATTCCCACTACGGTTCTGAGCTTAAAATAGCGGTAGTTTTTTCTGTCGGGAACGCCGTTTTTAAAGGAAATAAGGGAAGCCACAGGGTGTCTGCCTTCGAGCTGAGCAATGTCAAAGCCTTCAATGCGTTCCGGTCTGGCTTTGAGGCCCAAAACCCGCTTCAGTTCGTCCAAAGCGGGCCCCGCTCCCCGTTCCCTTAGCCGCCTTTTAAGCTCTTCCTGGGCATTTTGCCGGGCCATGCTTAGGGCGGCAACGTGCCTTTTTTCAAGCCCTTCCTGCAAGACCAGGCCGGGGGTGTAACCAAACTGTTCCCTGAAGTACCTGTCCAAAACGTCAGCTTGGACGGACAAGCCTG
>Ga0268262_10004342_pt1 | contig 14718 bp, 11 predicted proteins | sample TergutNc150P3_FD_190354 | JGI IMG/M metagenome (GOLD analysis project Ga0268262, IMG submission 190354) | Nasutitermes corniger P3 segment gut microbial community from laboratory colony in Florida, USA - Nc150 P3 (SPAdes) (version 2) | ecosystem: Host-associated > Arthropoda: Insects >... | reverse complement strand
GAACGTCGCGAGACAGTTCGGTCCCTATCTGCCATGGGCGTTGGATGGTTGAGAGGAGCTGTTTTTAGTACGAGAGGACCGAAATGGACGAACCTCTGGTGTACCGGTTGTCCTGCCAAGGGCACGCGCCGGGTAGCTACGTTCGGACGGGATAACCGCTGAAGGCATCTAAGCGGGAAGCCCCCCTCAAGATGAGCCATCCCTGGGGATTCAATCCCCCTAAAGGTACCAGGGAGACTACCTGGTTGATAGGTTGGAGGTCCAAGCATGGCAACATGTTCAGCCGACCAATACTAATCTGCCGTGAGGCTTGACCATATTATTCTTCCTTTAAGTTTTTTGTTTTTTGTTGTCTGGTTTTAAATGCTTGGTGGCTATGGTGGAAGTGTTACACCCGTTCCCATTCCGAACACGGAAGTTAAGCCTTCTAACGCCGATGATACTGCCCCCCTAAGGGGTGGGAAAGTAGGTCGCTGCCAGGCTTTTTTTTGAAAAAATCACAGCTTTGTATGAGGTTTTTATTATAAGGCCCTTGTGGAAAAAAGTAACAAATGCTATAATAATTGTTGATATATTAAAGAAAAGGTGTTATCATCTGCTTAAGTGGAAAGGGGAGTAAAAATGACAGAATCTAACCAATTAGTGACCTTTCAGCTTGGGGAAGAATTATACGGAATAAATATAATGGATGTTAAGGAAATAGTCCGCGTTCAGGATGTTCGGGCTATTCCAAACGCCCCCATGTATGTAGAGGGAATTTTTCACCTTCGCAGCGAAATAATTCCAATAATCAACCTTCATAAGCGGTTTCATCTCAAAAAAACAGCTATATCAGAGGAAGATGAGCTTATGTCGGGCTTCGTCATACTTGATATTGACGGGATGAAACTGGGGGTTATTATTGACAAGGTTTCGAGGGTGGTGACCATTGAAAAAGACGAAATTCAACCCCCTCCTCAAATGGTGAGCGGTATAGGAGCCGAATATATTCAGGGTGTGGTACGTCAGGAAAGTGGGTACCTCATTATTTTGGATATTCGGGATCTCTTTAATCCTAAAGAACTGCAGAAAATTGCCGCTTTGCGAAGGTAAGAATCTTCTGACTGTTACATGAAAATTGAAGTCTACTCTCCTACCATCAGGCGAAAAGAGATGGATGCGGTTTTAACCGCCATGGTGGAGGACAGAATCGGCCCGGGGGAGCAGGCAAAATTTCTGGTTCAAACTGCCCGTGAAAAGATTAAATTCGATTATTGCCTTTCTCTCCGCAGTCCGGCAATTGCCCTTTATCTGGCCTTAAGAGCTTTAAACCTTGAAAAAGGGCAGGGTGTTTTAATTTCCGCCCTGTCGCCGCTTTATTATGGACGTGTAATTGAAGATCTGGGCCTTGTCCCGTATTATTGTGACGTAGACCTTTCTACAGCCTGCGTAAGCCGGGAAACCATATCAAAAGCTCTGGGAGAAGGTCAGAATATAAAATGTATGCTCCTGCATCATGCCTTGGGTTTTGTTCCTGATGTTGAAGTAGTCGCGGAGCTTGGTGTTCCGGTGATTGAAGACTGCTCCAGGAGTTACGGAACGGAAACAGTGGAGCGCAGTGCCGCCGTTTTAACGCCCGTTTTTACGATTCTGGGACTGGAAGAAAGAGACATGCTTACCTCAGGCGGCGGGGCGCTGCTTTATTCGGTAAACCGGAAGGATACGGCCCTGCTGCGCGGCTCCGGCGATCTGCCGCCGGAATACGGGCTTCCCGACATGAACGCCGCTTTGGCGGTAGTTCAGTTTAAGGAAGCCGCAAAGAATTTACAAAAACGCCGTGAGATTGCGGAGCTCTATACACAATCGGCCGTAAGAACAAGGCACAAAATGGTTGTCCGGCAGGAAACAGAATATAACAATTACGCCTTTCCTTTGATTCTGGAAACCGGCCTGAATGAGGTAAAAGCCTATGCCCGCCGGAAAGATATTGCCGTGGAAAACGCTTTTGAAAATACCCTGGCCGGAAGCGGCGTTGTTCCTCCCGAGAAATGTCCTCACGCGTATTCGCTTTCTTTAAGGACTGTTCTCTTTCCCCTCTATCCAAGGTTAGGGATGACGAGAGCGGGGAAAGTAGCCAAACTTATCATGACTCTCCCGTAGGAGTTGTATATTTATGAAAGGAAAGGCAGTTCTGTTGGTCAACCCTCAAAAGCGCTACGCGCGAAAACTGGGCAATGAAATAATAAAAGAATTGCTCTCCATGAATATCGAAGCGGATATTTACTCAATTAAGGAAAGACCGGTTATTTCCCGGGATAAAAGATACAGCGTCGCGATAGTCCTTGGCGGAGACGGGACTGTTCTATCCGCGGCAAGAGCGGTGTCCCCGCTTGGCATCCCGATTTTCCCTCTGAATCTGGGGACATTTGGCTTTATTGCCGAAGTGCGTCCCGATGAATGGCGCGAGGTTTTCGAGAGATGGTTAGCAGGGAAGGTATCGGTTTCCAGGCGTCTTATGCTTGAAGTATCGGTTGAAAGAGACGGCCGCAAAATCTTTCGGGAATGCTGCCTTAACGATGTGATTATTTCATCTTCTGTCATTGCCAAAATAATAAATCTGCGCCTTTTCAACAGTGAAGATGGAATGGAAAAGGACTTGAAGCTGGGCTCATACCGCTCGGACGGCCTAATTATCGCCACTCCTACCGGTTCAACCGCCTACTCGGCGGCGGTAGGAGGTCCCATTGTTGATCCTGAACTTGAGGCGCTGATCTTAAGCCCAATCTGCCCTTTCCTGCTTACAAACCGCCCTTTGGTATTGCCGGCCGCCGGAACGGTGATTGCGGAGGTGGCGGATGAACAGCAAAGTGGGTTAATATTGACATTGGACGGTCAAGTCAGGGAGAAACTGAAAAAAGGGGACAGGGTCTTTATTGAAAAGACGCCTTATCCCTGTGTGTTAATCGCGTCAAGCCGCAGTGGTTTTTACGCGGCCCTCAGGAAAAAACTTTCCTGGGCGGGAGAAGGGGAAGTCAAGGGTAAAGAATGATAGAAGAACTTAGCGTAAGAAATTTTGCGCTGATTGATACCCTTAATCTCTCATTTGAAAGGGGCTTTACGGTTCTATCAGGAGAAACAGGAGCCGGAAAATCCATAATCGTAGGCTCTCTTGGTTTTCTTTTTGGCGCTAAAGCGGATACGGACGTAATACGCTCAGGCTCCGAGGAAGCAAGCGTTTCGGCGGTGGTTTCCATCGACGGCAAAAACAGCGACGCCCTGCAATGGCTTACCCGGCGGGAAATAGAGCAGGAAGATTCCAGGCTTATAATCAGGCGCAGCGTTAAAGCCTCGGGCCGTAATTCAATCTATATACAAAACGTACCGGTAACCCGGAACGATCTCGCGGAATTTATGGGTTTCCTTTTTGACCTCCACGGCCAGCATACTCACGAATCCCTTCTAAGAAAGGAAACCCATCGTGTTTACCTTGACCGGTTTTCCGGCCTGGAAGACGAAGTTGCGGCCTTTAGCCGGGTTTTTACGGAGCTGGCGGAAAAACGCAAGACCCTTGAAGCGCTGAACCGCTCTGAAAAGGAAAGGGAACAAAGGCTTGAGCTGTTAAATTACGCTATTGAGGAAATTACAAAGGCCGCTCCCAAAATTGGGGAGATAAAAGAACTGGAAGTCGAAACCCAGCGCCTTGCGGATTTTGAAAAGCTAAGCCAGCACGTGAACGCCGTTTCTGCCACACTATTTGAAGGCTCCGAATCCAAGGATTCCGCTGCTTCTTTCCTAAGCCTTGGGCGCCGCCTTAGAGCTTCGCTTGAGAATGCCGCTTCCATAGACAGCTCGCTCTCGCCGATGCTAAAGCGCGTGGAAGACATTTACTACGAAGCTGAAGACTTGGCCGCCGAATTCAGAAATTACCGCGGCCGCCTGACCTACGATCCTGCGAAGCTTGAAGAAACGGAAGAAAGGCTTGCCCTGCTTTACAAACTGAAGAAGAAGTACCATCCAACGGAAAATAAAGATACAAGCGGCCAGGATGAGGAAGGGATCCTTGCCTACAAAACAGAAGCCGAGGCGGAGATAGAAGCGCTTTCGGGAGCCGGGGAAAACCAGGACAGGCTAAGGGCCGAAATAAACCGCCTTGAAAAGGATCTTGCCGCAAAGGCTGGCGTTCTAAGCGCCAGGCGAAGCGAAGGGGCAAAGCGTCTTGGCGAGGGAATAACGGCTATCCTTTCCCGGCTGGGAATGCCCAAGGCGGTTTTTGCGGCAAACGTAAAGCCAAAAACCAGGGAAGGGGGAGCCGGTCTTGTCTGCGGCCCCTTTGGCGCAGACGAGGTGGAATTTATGATTTCCGCCAATACAGGCGAACCGTTAAAAGAGCTTGCCCGGATAGCCTCGGGAGGCGAATTATCGCGTGTGATGCTGGCAATAAAAACCATTCTATTGGGTTCACCCGGCGCTGATACCGGTGCGGAGACCCTGATTTTCGATGAAGTTGACACCGGAATAGGAGGAGAAGTGGCTCTTTCCGTCGGGGAATACCTTGCGCGGATCGGTAAGGACAAGCAAATTTTCTGTGTTACACATCTGGCCAGCATTGCTGTTCGTGCCGATAATCACTTGAAGGTAGAAAAAAAAGTCATAGGAGAGAGAACCGTGACTGAAGTTTCCCGGCTTAAAGGACAGGCGAGGCGGAAGGAAATAGCGCGGATGCTTGCGGGGGATTCAGGCGAAGCGGCTCTTGCCCACGCGGACGAATTACTGGCAAGATACAGTGGGGTGAAAAGTGGCGAAAATTACAAATGAAGATCGTCATCAGTATTTTGAAAAGATAAAACCTTATAAAGCCATGATTCAGTCCCTGCTTAAACGGGAAGAAATCATCATACAAGTCATAAAAAAAGACAACCGTGGAGCCGCGTTAAAACGCCTGACCCTGGTGGAAGAGATGCTGACTTTGGCGGCCAATTATATGATAATCAGCGGAATTTCACTGTCCATGCTGAAACTGCGCAGTGAGGAAGCTTTGAATGACAGCAGGAAATCCCTTTACAAAGCGGTAATATACTATGAAGAGGTTGTAAGCCCTTATGTAGACGCGCCGTTTTCGGATTACGAGGAACGCCTCACTGAAATTGAAACCGTAGACGCTCAAAAACGTTATGACCTGATAAGAAAGACCGGCCTGGCGTTGCAGCTCCTTGAAACCGCCTATGGGGACAATACAAAATGGAGATGGGCCTTTGTAGAGCTGGAAGGCCGGTTTGCCGCCGTTGCCAAGAATATTATGAATTTAAGAACCGCGGTGGCAAATACGGATCCAAGTTCCCCGGACTATGAGCCCACGATGTATCACCTGAGGCTGATTAAAAAATTGCTTATGCAGGCCGCCGATCGTTACCGTGAAAAATACGAGTTATCAACCAACCGGATTGATGATTTTAAAATGGGCATAAATTTTCTTAATGCTTTGCGCCGTATTCATGCGCTTCTTGGGGAACGGCCTGAAGCCGAAACGCTCAAAAAAAAGGCGGATATTTGGTCTTCGAAGCTGGAAATGGATCATAAAAAGCAGGAAGAAGCGCCTCCCAGGAAAAATTAAATGGCATCCGGCGATAACGAATCATCGTCTAAAAAAACGTCTGTAGCAGAATTCCGTTCACTGTTTCCGTATTTTCGTAAATACTCTCTGAGTTACGCAGTGGGCTTTTTCTTTCTTATTACCGTGGATGCCGCTCAGGTGATAATTCCCCAATTTATTCGTCAGGCGGTTGATATTGCCTCGTCCGGTGCATTTGAGATAAAAAAAGTCATAGTTCCCTGCGCCGTCATGGTAGGCCTTATGGGGGTTGTTTCTCTGGGGCGTTTTTTTTGGCGCTATTTTATACACGGCTCATCCCGGCGCATCGAAACAGAGCTGCGGGAAAAGCTTTTTGAGCACCTACTTTCCCTCTCCTATGATTTTTATCAGAAAAACAAGATAGGAGATCTTATGGCGCGGGCTACCAACGACCTGAACGCCGTAAGGGAATCCATCGGCATGGGGCTTGTGGCCATGGTAGACGGTACTGTGATGGCCGCGGCGATTTTGGTTATCATCTTTATTCAGGACACCCATACCGCCGCTTTTGCCGTTCTTCCTTTGCCTCTGATAACTATTTTAATCCTCCTCTTTGGCAATCTCATTGGGAAACGTTTTCGCCGCGCCCAGGAAACATACTCGGCGTTGAGCGATGCCGTTCAGGAAACCTTTTCCGGCGTCAGGGTGGTCAAGTCCTTTGTAAAGGAATGGTGGTTCATTAAAAAATTCGCCGACACCAACGACGATTACCGCGACGCGAATATGGCATTGGTAAAGCTCTTCGGGATATTTTTCCCTTTGATTACTTTTCTTTCCGGGCTCACCGTTCTAATTGTGCTTCTGGTGGGAGGAATTAGCGTAACCGAGGGTAGTATGAGCCCTGGAAGTCTTGTGGCGCTTTTCCGCTACCTTAACATGCTGATCTGGCCGCTTATGGGAGCGGGCTTTGTTGTAAACATGATCCAGCGGGGCGCTGTTTCCCTTGGAAGGGTGAACGAAGTTTTGAGGTCGGCGCCTTTGATTTTATCGCCGCCTGAAGCGGTCAATAATAATAATGGCGTTTCTTCATTTGTGCCAGGCGGCCCTCTTATAGAGCTGCGTAATTTAACCTTTGGGTTTTCGGAAACCCCGGTACTTGAAGACATAAACATTTCAATAAGGGAAGGAACCGTAACGGGAATTCTTGGCCGTACCGGCTCCGGAAAGTCAACGCTGATAAAGGCCATAACACGGATGATTGCCGTTCCTCCGGGAACAGTTTTTATCAAGGGAGTGGAATCTTCTTCCTGGGATTTGGCGGATTTAAGAAAAATCTTCGGCGTTACGCCGCAAGACAGTTATCTGTTTTCAGATTCGATAAAAAACAACATCGGTTACGCGCTTGAGGTTAATGGGGGAAATGAAGAAGGCCTCACAAAGGCGGCTTCTCTTGCAGCTTTGGACAGCGATTTTTTGGCTTTTCAGGAAGGATGGAACACTCCAATCGGCGAAAGGGGCCTTACGCTTTCAGGCGGCCAGAAACAGCGTACCGCCATCGCGCGCTCGGTTGCCGCCGACAGGGAAATTCTCATCCTGGACGATTCTCTTTCGGCTGTGGACGCGGAAACCGAGAAAAAAATACTCGACGCCTTGTTTGAATTGGGCAGGGAAAAGCGGCGTTCCGGCCTCCCCTGGACAATGATCATCGTGTCGCACAGGGTCTCGGCTTTGAGCCGCTCGGATGAGGTAATTGTTTTGGAGAAGGGCAGGATCATAGAAAAGGGGACGCCGACGGAGCTTGCAGTACAGGGTGGTTTCTATGCCCGCACAGCGGCCCTGCAGAGCCTGGGAGCCCAAGGCTCCGTAGGCGGGGATGGCCCCAATGGCTGACTTTTTTGAAACAGACGAAGTAGTCAAAGGCTATGACAGTAAAATCGCGGCGAGAATTCTTTCCTATATAAAACCCTACAGAGTTCTTGTCGCCTTAACGGCTTTGGCCCTTTTGCTTTCCACGGCAGGGGAGCTGTTCGTTCCTTTAATCCAGCAGAAAGTCATCGACGACGCCATTATGATCCGCTTTTACGTTGTAAATCTGGGCTATTCCACGGATATTTTATCCGCCGAAAGCAAGAGGGCCCTGGAACTGTTCAACGCGAGCAACCGCTCCATTGAAGCCGGAAGGCGGCTTTTTGTCCCAATTGAAAGGGACACGCGAATCTCAAGCGCCGCCGAAAAGGAGTTGCAGCAAAAGGGAATTCTTGATTTGGAAGATTGGTACGCTTTCAGGATGAAGGAAGGTTCGGCGGCTGAGGAGATTGTAAAAAACCGTTCCGATATTTTTTCCCGAACCGGCGATGCCGCCGCTGTCTTAAAAAAGGATCTCTACGCCCTACAGGTTCGGGAGATTGCCGTAATCCGCGCCAATGACATTTCCTTTTTAATCCGTTCCGTGCTGATATTGCTCGCGATACTCTGTCTGGTTTTTTTCTTTACTTTTTTTCAGACTTGGGGAACCACGCTTATAGGGCAGCGGGTAATGAAGGATTTAAGGCTTGAGCTTTTTAAAAAGACCACCAGCCAATCCACCTCTTTTCTTTCCCGCCATCCTGTGGGACGGCTGGTAACCCGCCTGACCGGAGACGTGGAAACAATAAACGAGTTCTTTTCTTCCGTGCTGGTTTCTTTTTTGAAAGACATCGCGGTTATGATAGGTGTTTTACTCACGCTGTTTTTTCTTTCGCCCCGCCTGGCTTTGGCGGCTCTTGTAACCATGCCGCCGGTTTTGGTGATAACAGCCGTAAGCCGCGTCAAAGCCAGGGACGCCTTTAGAAGGCAGCGGACGGCATCCTCGCGTCTTAATTCTTACCTTTCGGAAAGACTTTCCGGAGTTCAGGTGGTGCAGCTCTTCCAGGCCGAAAAAAGGAGCCGGAGTGAATTCGCCGAAAGGAACATAGAACTCTTAAAAGCCAAACTTGGCGAGATGTACGTCTTTGCGACCTTCCGTCCGGTGGTTGAGTGGTTTTCCACACTCACAACGGCTGTAATTATTGTTGTTGGGTCAATGATGATCCTTGACCTTTCGATTTCTCTTGGGGTTTTGATTGCTTTTATCAACCTTGTCGGGATGTTTTATTCGCCGGTGATGGACATTGCCGAGAAGTACACGCTTTTGCAGTCTGCAATGGCCGGAGGAGAGAGGGTTTTCCAGCTTCTGGATACAGACGAGAGGATAAGCGACAATGGGACACACCGTATTGAAGGCATGGTGCGTGGGCATATTGAATTCAGGGACGTCCGTTTTGCGTATAACAAGGGAGAAGAAATTCTTAAGGGCTTGAATTTTTCAGTTAATCCGGGAGAGATGGCCGCGATTGTGGGTTACACGGGGGCGGGAAAAACTACCATAACAAACGTGATGGCCCGGCTCTGGGATATCCAGTCAGGAGAAATACTTCTGGACGGCATACCTGTCAGGGATATTCCCCTGGAAGAACTTAGGCGCTCCTGCCTGCCTGTTTTACAAGACGTATTTTTGTTTTCCGGCACCGTCTCGGATAACATCAGGCTGGGGCTTCCCCTTTCGGACGCGGAAGTGGAAGAAGCCGCCAAAGCGGTACACGCCCATGAATTTATTACCCGGCTTCCTGAAGGTTACAACACGGTTCTTTCCGAGGGAGCGGCCAATATTTCGTCCGGCCAGCGGCAGTTGATCAGTTTTGCAAGGGTCATTGCGCATAACCCCGCGATTGTAATTCTGGATGAGGCCACAAGCTCGGTGGATACCGAAACGGAACGCCTGATTCAGCTGGGAATGCAAAGGGTACTGGCGGGGCGTACATCCATCGTCATTGCCCACCGCCTTTCCACCATCCGCCACGCCGACCGCATTCTGGTTTTATCCTCGGGCCGCCTGGTCGAGCAGGGAAAGCACGATGAGCTTATCGCGAAAAACGGGCTCTATGCCGGGTTGTACCGGTTGCAGTATTCGGAAAGCTAATTCAGCAAAGCCAGGGCATCGTTGTTTCTCCAGCGCAGAGCGATATCCGCCGGGCTTTCGGAAGAAATGTTTTTGGCCGCCTTATTCGCGCCCAGTGAAATCAGGATGGAAACAAGCGAGGGGTCCCCCTGCTTCGCGGCGTAATGAAGTATCGTATTTCCAGATGAATCCCTGGCGTTAATGGCGGGCCCCGAGAAAAGGAGTCTTACCGCCTCGGCGCCTTTGGAAAGGGCGGCTTCAGCCGGTGTTTTTCCGTCACTGGCGGCGGTAAATACATCGCCGCCTGAATTGGCAAGCAGCTGCGCCGTATCAAACTGGTCAAGATCCACGGCAAGGCGTAAGGCGGTACGGCCTTCGGCGTCTACCATGGATTGCCTCGCGCCCAGCCCAAGGATGGTTCTGATGATAGTCGGCAAGGCTCTTTCCTGGACCGCGATATGCAGCGGGGTGGAGCCAAAGTCGTCGGATAAATTCACCGTATCCCTCGTAAGAAAAATTCTGACCAGTCCTGGGGATCCGGTAAGGGCGTTTTGAAGGGGGGTTCTGTCCTGGGCGTTTCTCGCGTGTATGGAAGCTCCCCATGCCAATAACCGCGCCGAGAGGTCTGTTTTGTCCATGCTCGCCGTGATGTGCAGTGCGGTGTCGCCTTTGAAGTTTCTGGTTTTTATATCGGCCCCTCTTATGAAAAGCTGCTCCATGCTGGATAAATTACCCGCGAGGACGGCTTCCAAAAAAGGCGTGTTGCCTTCCGAGTCCCGTATCTCAATATCAGCCCCGCGCCTTAAAAGAAGGGCCTCCATATCGGGCGCCAACCAGCGTATGGAATCGTGCAGCGGGGTTTTCCCGTTTAAGGCATGGCAGTTGACATCCAGTCCCTTATCCAAAAGCATTTCCGCTCCGTGAACGGCGTGCCAGCGTACAGCCGCGTGGAGAAGGGAATTGCCCAGTGTGTCTCTCGCGGAAAGCGATGCCCCGCTATCCAGGAGAACCTTGATAGTAGAAGGCGAATCCTGCTTGACAGCGGCAAACAGGGGAGTTTCGCCTGTAGCGTTTGCCGCTTCTTTATCCGCTCCCAATTTAACAATACCGGGAATCCAGCCATCAAGACGCCACTGGGCAATGTAGTGTAGGGCTGTATTGCCCAAACCGTCTCTGGCGCTGAGTGTCTGCGGGTTAAGCATCCATTGCCTGAGCGCGGAATTCCTTCTTAGCGGCGAGGGGAAGGTCAGGTAAAGAGGGCTTTCGCCTGTGGCGTTGGCGGCAAAAATATCCGCTCCCCGGCTTATCAAAAGAAGCCCGGCGTCTTCTTCGTTTTGGCGTACGGCTATCGTAAGGCTTGTGTCGCCGGCTTTGTTTCGCGCGTCAATCGAAGCGTTTTGATCAAGGATTTTATTTATTATGGATGTATTTCCCCCGGATCTTGTCGCAATGTGGAGGATGGTGTTCCCTTCACTGTCGTTTTGAAAAACCGTTTCAACGGTTATCAGTGAAAAAACAACTGACGGGTTCACTTTGATCGCTCTTTCAAAAGGCGTAGCGCCTTTATTGTCCACCGCAAAAATATCAGATCGGTATTGAAGCAAAATGGGGACGCAATTGTTCCGCCCTTTTTCAATGGCCAGGTACAGCGGTGTTTTGCCGTCAATATCGCGAACGGTTACGTCCGCTCCTTTTGAAAGCAGGGCTCGGATAATTTCTTCACTTCTGTTCAGTAAAATGGCGACATGAAGAGGTGAATCCCCATGTTCATCCCGCAGATTTACATTGGCGCCTTTTGAAAGAAAAAGATTAATTGCGTCAAGATGCGAATCAGGTGGAACAGCTACATGAAGGACTGAATTGCCGTTGGCATCCTGGGCTTTTATGTCCGCGCCGTAATCCAGAAGGGTTTGTATCATTTCTATATTCCCGAAACGGGCCGCTTCGTGCAGCGGGGAAGCGCCGGACGCGTTTTTTAAATTAACGTCCGCGCCATTTTTCAGTACGAAAGTCAGGTACCCTATGTAGCCTTCCCGCGCTATGTAATGAAGAGGGGTCATACCGTCCGCGCTTCGGATATTGTAGTTTGAGCTTTTCGCGGCGGGCGCGAAATATGTATAAAGGGGATTATTGGATACCGCTCCCGCGAGTATCAGCTGCACGGCAGTTTCTGCATGATTTTTTGAGTCTTTCCTGTCCAGCGCGTAATCCAGGGCGGTTTTTCCGTTTTTATCTCTTGAAGCAACATTGGCTCCGGCTTTTAGAATGGTGTTTACCACCGCGGTGTTTCCTTCTTCGGATGCAAGGTGCAAAATGGTTTTACCTGTTGAATCGACGCCGGCCAAAGTAACAGGGGTCAAAATGGCCGCAAGAAACTCTCCGTTTTCCCGAATCGCTATAAGGGCAGGCGAGTTACCGTCATCCATTTTCTGGTGTATATTAGCCTCTTTCCCGGCCAAAATGCCTGCGGTCTTGGCGTCCAGTTTTTCGGCGCTTATGGTTAAAGGCGTTTTAAGGTTATTATCAGGTACATCAGGTTTAGCGCCCATAGTAACAAAAAATGCCGCTAAGAGGGAATCACTGTTTTCCGCCGCATAATGCAAGGGCGTTCTTCCCTGGTTGTCTGTGGCGTTAACGTTAACTTTGCCCATGAAGAAAGCTCTGGCTTTTTCAGTTTCACCCTTGGCAAGCAGCGTCCAGATATCAGCTTCAGTTTCGTCCTTGGCAGGCAGCGTCCGGGTATCATCTTCAGCAACTGCCTGCGGCGTGGCAGGCGAAGACGGCTCTTCTACCGCTTTCGGTTGGGATCCACATCCTGTCAGTATGCCCGCTAAAATGCCTATTGCGCAGATTCCCGCAGCGAAAAAAAAATTTCTTCTTATCATGATCTTATCATCGACAGGATTGAATATTGACATAAGGGCGATTAATCGCTAGGATAAAATACTAATGATAGCGAGTTAAAAAAATCTTGCGGCCTTGGTGGAACTGGTAGACACGCCAGCTTGAGGTGCTAGTGGCGAGAGCCATGGAAGTTCAAGTCTTCTAGGCCGCAGAAGTGTTAAGTCCTTATGTTATAAGGAATTAAGAAATTAGTTCTTTCCCGAAAACGGGGGAATATAACTTCTAATTTTCTTTGACTGATACTAAACTGATACTTTCAGTTTTGTATGGGTCAAAAGAGAGGTAGTTATGCGCCGCCCGTTTACCCTGTACAAAGAAAACACAAAGTCAGGCACATTCTGGTACGCACGGTTTTGGGATGAAGAAGCCCAAAAGTACAAGCACAGCAGATCCACCGGAGTTATGGTGGAAGGCAAGAAAGAACGCCGCTACGAAGCCGAAGAAGCCGCAAGGAAGCTCATCCCCGAAGTAGAGGCTTCCAAAGAAGCTAAAGCCGCCAAAGCAACGCAAGGCACATCCGCTACGCAAACAAACACTAAGACCGTTGCGGATACCCCTCTCGTAGAATACCTTGAAAGCTTTTGGATGCCCGACAGCCAATACGCCAACTACAAAAAGAATGTTGAAAAAGAACCTTTATCACTTGAGTACATTAAAAACAGCCATGAGGATATACGCCGCCATGTTGCCTCATATCCTGATTTTATTGGCGTAACAGTTGGAACCCTCACAAAGCCAATGCTAAGGGAATGGCTTATATGGCTTGCGTCAAGGAAAGCCCAATATCGGAAACACGATGGAACCTTGATAGAAAGAGAAAACACCATATCAAGCCGCCGGGCAAATACTGTATTGCAAGCTGTCCGTGTCGCCGTCCGTTGGGCTTATGACAATGAGAAAATACAAACAGACCCTTTTCACAAATTAGGTGAAATAAAAGACACTCCAAAAGAGAAAGGCGTTTTGACACTTGCGGAAAGGCAAAAGCTAAACGAACTGGATGTAACAGACAACCGCCGAAGGCTTGTCATGTATTTAGGTAGCTATTGCGGTTTTCGCAGGGGGGAAATGCGGGGGCTTAGATGGGGCGACATTGAAAACGGCATAATCGACATTAAACATAATTATCTGGACAGCGAAGGCGATAAGAACCCCAAATGGCAAAGCTTCAGAAAAGTCCCAATCACGCCAGCACTGGAAGCCTTGCTAAATGCCGTATATGAGCAGGCCAAAAATAAATCAACGGACAGTTATGTATTTGAAAGCCCAAAAAGGCCAGGCTTGCCGCTTTCCAATAATTTCTTCCGTGATACGCTGAAAAAAGAATTGTCCGCATTAGGCATAGATGAAGAACAGCAAAAGGACAAATTCTTAACTTGCCATAGCCTACGCCATACCTTTGTTACGCTCTCTCAAATTTCAGGTTTATCGGACGCAGAAGTAATGGCACTTGCAGGTCAAAAAAGAGAATCCACTTTGCGTAGGTACAGCCATGTTCCTCAAGTGTTGGATTACAACGAAGCCAGAAAAAAGATATTAGCCGGAGAAGAAAAAATAAAAAAAGTCAGCAATCAGTAAGGTAATGCCCAAGCCCCGCAGTAGCGGGGCAAACCGCCTTCGGCGGTTCGGGCTTCGCCCGAACTGTTTTTATTTTCAACCTTCATAAGGGGTATTGTATGAGTGTAATTGATTGGGATGAATATAAAGATATTTTTCTTGATTGGGATGAAAAAAACTATTCGCTTGATAGCGATGTACACAAAGAATTTTTGCTTGACAGGGATGAATACAAGGACAAAAAAAACCTCATAAAAAAATTAGTAACCGTCTATGGCAATGAACACGTTTTTAGAAGCGCAATTCTAAAATTACTAAAAAAGGATAAGCGGGCAGCAACAGCGTTTGGTCTATATTATGGCTATCACAAAGAGGCTATGACATTGAAAGCCATAAGTGAACAAATGGATATTAGTAAAGAGCGAGCTAGACAATTAGCTCATAGGGCATTTCGCCAGTTGACAACGCCTAAATTTCGCAGAGAAGTCTGGGAAGACTACGGCTATAAATATTTACCAGACCCCTTTTTGTTAGCCAAACAACTTAAAGACAAAATTGCTACGCAATTTTCGCAAATCATTTAAGCCGCCCTCTGACCACATAAGCATTTTTGCGTAAGTGTTAAAACACCTTATAATACTTATGTGGTCAGACCCCGGCACCCCACCCGGAAGCCTGGCTGTATATATCACTCCGGGAAAGAAAACAAATTCCCCTGCCGATACATCCCCGC
>Ga0268262_10004341_pt1 | contig 14718 bp, 14 predicted proteins | sample TergutNc150P3_FD_190354 | JGI IMG/M metagenome (GOLD analysis project Ga0268262, IMG submission 190354) | Nasutitermes corniger P3 segment gut microbial community from laboratory colony in Florida, USA - Nc150 P3 (SPAdes) (version 2) | ecosystem: Host-associated > Arthropoda: Insects >... | reverse complement strand
GGAAAGCAAGGGCGTATGCCCGAAGAAGGGACGAATTCTTTAACGAGCTGCGCGTCCTCATGCGCCGTAACTTCTTTGAAAGTTGGCAGGAACTCATTGTTTTCATGTATTCTGACCTTGATACGGGGTAAACTTTAAATTGCTGACATTACAGTGCAATAGCATTGCACATAAAATTTTATCACCAGCCGTTGTTTAAAGCTAATTTAAAATTCTACCATGCTTGAGACTTCTTAATCAATATCACAGTATTCATATATATTTAATAGGAATTACTTTACTTCCTAATTCGTCAGGAGGACGTGAAATGGTTAAAATTGCAACAATTGCCGGATTGGACACTTCCGGGGGAGCCAGGCTTGAAGCCGATTTGAAAACATTTGAGGAATACGGTCTTTATGGAATGACTGCGGTAACCCTATCGCAACAATGAAGCACGATAATAATTGGGCACACGGCGTGTTTCCAATTGATGAAAAAACTCTGAAGGCTCAATTGGCGTGTTCACACAACGTAAAAGTATAATAATAGCAGCGAAAAGAACAAAAGACGCATAAATGGCGTCAAGTTTGTCATAGCGGGTGAAAACAGCCCTGAAAGCTTTTAGCCTGCGGAAGAAACGCTCTACCTCATTGCGTTTTTGTATAGTTCCTTATCGTAGTCCCATTGATACGTTGCGTTCGATTTAGGCGGGACAACAGCCTTAAAGCACAGGCTCCACGCGGTAAAACGCGTCTTGAAATCCGCATAGGCCCTGTCCATAAGAACAGAACGCTGCTTTCCTGCTTGCCAACCGTTTCAAGCAAAAGGCGCCCTGTCGGCGCGTCATTTTCCTCGCCGCCGGGCAGGATAAAACCTTTTAGGTGCGTGTCTTTTACGGTCAGCGCGTGAATCTTGGTATTCCAGCCCCCGCGTGACTTCCCTATTGCCTGCTTGCCGTTTTTTTTAAACAGCCGAAGGCATCCGGATGTACTTTTGCCGATGTTGAGTCAAGCCCATATTTCGTTACATCCTGCAATCCACTTTCGGAAAGCGCCGCATATACCCGATCAAACACCCCGTTTTGCGTCCAGCGGGAAAACCGCATATATATGACATGCCAATTTCCAAAGTCCTTGGACAGGAATTTTTCTATCCTTCGGAATTGGTTTTCTTTTAGTTTCATACTACATTATCTGTTGTGTGGTTATGCTTTTATTGATGAATAAGCCAGAAAAATAATTTATTATTATTGACAATAACATTACTAAGATGAGGAAAACGCCGCTAAAGCGAAAGATTATATTTTTCAGCCCCTTTTGCCGAAAAATGAAAATCCAAAAATAATCAAAAAGTTTTTGACGAGTCTGGGGTATTGGAAACCGATCTTAGGGGGTTGAAGCCCAAAATAAAGGAAGAAGTGCTTGCCAGTCTGAATAGAGCTTTTGAAAAACTTCCCGGCAATAAAGGCGCTGTCCCGGCGATCAAAGTTGACTATACAATGGATTTGAGGGATTATGCCTTAACAAATCCAGCAGACGGCGCTATAGCTTTGAACGGTGCTTTATACAAAAACCCTGCAAAATTGAAAAAGCGTTATGCTAATGATGTCCGGATCAAGGAACACACAAAGGGAACTAATTATCGTAGTATTGTTGTCCATGAAGCCGGCCACAGCATTATGCTAATGATAAGCGTAAAACGCGGCTTGCAGGTAGAAGAACTCTGTACTAATATCCAAAAAGATGTGTTGGATTGTTACAATCTGTCTCAAAACCAAATTAGAAAGGAGCTTTCTCGTTATGCAAAGGATAGTCCTTTTGATTTTGTTGCCGAGGGATTAACCGAGTTTATTGACAGCAAAACCCCACGCAGGGTAGCAATTAAAATCGGCGAGATTGTTCTATCCTATGTAAGGAAGTTGCAATAATGAAGGCCACGCCGGAATTTAAAAAGTCACCGTACTGGGATTTTCATAACGATAAGGTAAAGCCTGGTACTCCTCCAGAAATAAAGGCTGACCTTGAAAATGCTTTTCAAAATTACCTTGCCGAGGGAAAAAAAGAAGCTAAAGCATGGCTTGATGCGGCTCAGGCTTCGATAGACGCACATAAAAAATAGCGCTTTTTTGTGAAAATCCACGGCGCTTTTTATTGCACTATGTGAAATCTGCCTTACAATCACTATTCCGATAAATTCCCTAAAATACCGTCTATTCTCCGTCATTTGCAAATCTATTCTCTGGCGCTTTCAGGTGAAACAGCAAATTCAATTAAGCCAGCGCATATAAAACATATTGAATCCGTACAAAAAAAGTTGATAGAATCCCTTTCTAATGAAGTTCAAACTGCCTTTGACGAACTAAAGAAATATCAATAATACTCCATCGGACGCGCGGCTACGCCGTTTTGTATCAAATAATCCTTCAGTTCGCTTACTGGAAAATTTCGCTCCAGTCTTGGCGAGTACAGCATACTGCTGATTATGGCCGCCTGCGCTTCCGTGTCGGTAAAAAGATCCTTCAGGTGTTCTGGCTTTCCCGCCCCGCCTGAAGCGATTAGCGGAACGGACACGGCCGCTTCGGCAAGTTTCATAAGCTCGATATCGTAGCCGGAAAGGGTTCCGTCGCGATCAATGCTGTTTACGCATATTTCCCCCGCGCCAAGTTCCTGCCCGCGTTTTACCCACTCGATGGCGTCCATGCCGGTAGCCAGCCTTGCCCCGTCAATGTACACCTCGTATCCGCTTGGGGTGAGCCCTGTGCGCTTTACCTGGGTTGAAAGCACGATGCATTGCGCGCCAAAGGCTTTAGAGCCCTCGGTAATAATTTGCGGGTTTCTGACAGCCATAGAATCGACGCTGATCTTTTCCGCTCCCGCTTTTAGCGCCTCGTACATATCTTGCAGGTTTTTTATGCCGCCACCGACTGTGAAGGGAATAAACAAACGGCGCGCGACTTTTTTTACAGTTTCGATATCAATCCCGCGCTTTTCCGCGCTCGCGGTAATATCGTAAAAAATCAGTTCGTCGATTTGCTCGTTGTACATTGTTTCCGCCAGTTCCTCGGCGGGGGCAACGTTTATATTGTCCTGAAACTGCACCGCTTTTGTAACCGTGCCGTTAATAATGTCAAAGCAGGCTATCAGTCTTTTTGTCAGCATGAATCAGCCCCCTTTTCCGAGGCTAAGAAAACCGCCCAGAATAGCGAGCCCCGCTTTGCCGCTTTTTTCAACGTGAAACTGGGTGGCGAAAATATTGTCCCTGTGAACAGCCGCCGTAAACTGGCCGTTGTAATCAGCCGTTCCCCACAAATCTTCCTTGTTCTCAGGTCTCGCGTGATAAGAGTTTACAAAATAAAAATAGCCTTCGTTTGCGTTTTTTTTATTGATCGGGCTTTCGGTAAAGCTAACTTTGTTCCAGCCCATCTGCGGAACCCTGACCTTTGAAGCGTCAAATTTCACTACCTTGCCTTTTAGCCATCCCAGGCAGTCAGCATCGTCTTCTTCGCTGTGCTGAAAAAGAACCTGCAGTCCGACGCAGATGCCAAGAAAAAAAGTTTTTTTCTTGAAGACCGCGTTCTCCAACGCCGTAATTATGTTCAATTCGCGCAGGGATTCCATAGTCGCCCCCGCGCTGCCTACTCCCGGCAGTAAGATATGAGTCGCGTCCGCAAGCTCATCTCCCTGACGGGCGAATTCCGCCTTATACCCAAGGCTGGTAATTGCGTGCATTACGCTTGGGGCGTTCCCGGCTTTGTAATCAATTACTTTAATCATTGTTTCGACCTGATTCTGTTTCCTTACTCCCATTCTACAGTAGCCGGGGGTTTTGATGTAATATCGTAAACGACGCGGCTCGCAGACGGTATCTCAGCAGTTATCCTTGATGATATGCGGCTTAAAAGTTTGTGCGGCAGAGGGGCGTATTCACAGGTCATAAAGTCGTCCGTCTTTACGGCCCTGACGGCGATTACGAAATCGTATGTCCTGTCATCCCCCTTAACGCCAACGGAGCGTGTGCCTGTCAATACGCAAAAGTACTGATCCGGCCTGCTTTTGAGGCCGTCCAGCTCTTCGCGGAGAATAGCGTCCGCCTTGCGTAAGGTTTCCAGCTTTTCCTCTGTGGCTTCGCCGGAGACGCGGATTGCAAGCCCGGGGCCCGGAAATGGCTGGCGGTTTACAAGCGAGGCGGGAAGCTTCAGCTTTCTGCCGAGGACGCGCACCTCGTCCTTAAAAAGCCCCGACAGGGGTTCCAGAATTCCGGTAAATTTAAGCTTTTCCGGAAGCCCGCCTACGTTGTGATGGCTTTTTATAACCGCGCCGTATTTGCCCCCGGACTCAACGACATCCGGGTATATAGTCCCCTGCGCCAGAAAAGGAATGTCGCCCAGTTTTGCGGACTCTTCCTCAAACACGCGGATAAATTCCTCGCCGATGATCTTGCGCTTTTTCTCTGGCTCCGTTACGCCCTTCAATTTGGAAAGGAAACGCTTTTGCGCGTTGACGCGGATAAAGCGGAGGTTCCGTTTTGAAAAAACGCGCTCTATTTCATCGCCCTCGTTTAGGCGCATGAAGCCGTGATCGACAAAGATGCAGGTCAACTGCCCCGGTATTGCCAAAGATAAAAGGCTCGCGCAAACAGATGAATCGACTCCGCCGGACAAAGCTAGCAGGGCCTTTTTATCGCCAACCTTTTTTTGTATTTGGGCTATTTGCGTTTCAATGTAATCGTCAAGTTTATAATCGCCTGCGGCGTGGCAGATATCGTATAAAAACTTGCGGAGAATTTCGCGTCCGCCCTCGGTATGCTTGGTCTCGGGGTGGAACTGTACGGCGTAGATTTTTTTCGCGCTGTTCTCGCAGGCGGCGATGCAAGCGGCGGTTTTCGCCGTTACGTGGAAACCTTCGGGTAGCCGCGCCGCTGTGTCCCGATGGCTCATAAGGGCGGTGAAAGGTTCCTTGCCGAATAATTTTGACGAGCTTCCGGCGGGCGTAACGGTTACGCGCCCATATTCACCGGAATCGCCAGGCGCGACTTTGCCGCCGAGTGTCTGGCAAATCAGATGCAAACCGTAGCAGATACCGAGGACAGGGATACCCAACGAGAAAATTTTTGGATCGCACTTGGGCGAATCGCTGGAGTAAACGCTTTTCGGCCCGCCTGTCAGGATTATGCCAATCGGGTTTAACCGCTTGATTTCGGCAGCCGATGTACTGCCCGGCGTAATTTGCGAGTATACGGACAAGCTCCTCACCGTGCTGGCGATAAGCTCCTTATACTGCCCGCCGAAATCCAGTACGAGTATTATCTCACTCATGAACCTAACCTTGAATTTTGAAACAATATAAAATTAAGACTTTTTACCACAGAGTACACAGAGTACCACGGAGTAATAAAAATTTGTGGTTTTCTCTGTGAAACTCCGTGTCCTCCGTGGTTATTTATTGATAAACTCATATCTCCACCGTTCCATCGAAGACTTTTATGCAATCGCCGGTCATGTACACGGCATCGTCTGTGTAACGGATTATTAAATCCCCGCCGGGCAACTGTACTTTGATGTCCGTGTCTTTTTCGCAATGTCCGTTCAGCACTGCGGCCACAGCCACAGCGCAGGCGGCTGTGCCGCTGGCCTGCGTTTCGCCGGAGCCGCGTTCCCATAAGCGTGTTTTTAAGCGGTTTCTGGCTACAACTTTGACAAATTCCGCGTTCACGCGGTCGGGAAAAATTGCGTCGTTTTCAAACATGGGCCCTATTCTGCTCAAATCAAGATCGTCAAGATTGTCATGAAACACTACGGCGTGAGGGTTGCCCATCGAGACGCAGGTAATCTCATATTTTTTACCGCCAATGGTTACTTTTTTCGCTATCACGCTTTCTCCCGCCAAATTGACGGGGATTTTTTCGGGGCGCAGTTCCGCGCGTCCCATGTCCACTTTGACGGACGAAACCGCTTCGTTCCGCGTGGAGAGAAACAGCTCTTTTACGCCACTATTTGTTTCAATCCGCATATCGCGCTTTTTTACAATTCCGCTGTCGTAAAGAAGTTTCGCGACGCAGCGGATCGCGTTTCCGCTTATGCTGCCCTCGCTGCCGTCGAGGTTGAAGATCCGCATTTTCGCGTCGGCAACACTTGACCGCAGTATCAACACAACGCCGTCGCCGCCCACGCCGGTATGCCTGTCGGAAAGGAATACCGAAAGAGATTCAGGCGAATTTATTTCCATGTTGAAACAGTTAAAGTAAATATAATCGTTGCCGCAAGTGTGCATTTTTGTGAAAGCAAGTTTGGTGCGCTCGCTCCTTAGGCGGTTGATGTCAACCAGCTCTGTATTGATCTCGCTGTATCCTGAAAGCAGGCCGTCTGCCAGCGCGTTTGCGGTATCGACTGAAGTAAGGCAGGGAACGCCAAGCATACAGGCGCGCCTGCGTATCTTCACGCTGTCGTTGGCCGGGTCTCTGCCTTTCTCTGAGGTGGAGATTATATAGCTTATCTTGCCGCTTCCAAGCAGCGTCGCAGTGTTGTTGTCTTTGTTATCGCTGATTTTATCTGTGGCTTGTACCTCAAAACCTTTTCCCGTAAGGTAACGCGCCGTTCCCCGCGTCGCGTACAGGGAAAATCCCGCCCGCACAAATTTATCCGCGACATCAATGATCTCTGCCTTGTCGCTGTCTTTGACGGTAATCAGAACGCCGCCGTGCTTCTTCATCTTGTATCCCGCGGCGATAAGCCCTTTGTAAAGCGCTTCCTCAATGTTTTTCCCTATGCCTAAAACTTCTCCTGTGGATTTCATTTCAGGCCCAAGATGCGTATCCACGCCTGCCAGCTTTTCAAATGAGAAAACGGGTACCTTCACCGCGGTATAAGGCGGAATTTTAGCTATGCCCGATGTATACCCCAAAGATGAAAGCGTTTCCCCGATACTGACCTTTGTGGCAAGCTCGCACATGTGAATACCCGTAACCTTGCTGATATAGGGCACTGTGCGGGACGCCCTGGGATTGACTTCTATAACGTAAATATCGTTTTCGTACAGAACATATTGAATATTGACAAGGCCCTTGACATTCAAGGCCATGCAGAGTTTTTCAGTAACGGCGAAGATCTTTTCTGCCAGAGCGTCGTCGATGTTCAGGGCGGGATACACGGCAATGCTGTCCCCCGAATGAACGCCGGTACGCTCAACGTGCTCCATTATGCCTGGAATTAGCACGTCTCCCTTCCCGCCCAGTGAAGGGTCGCCGTCGCAGATTGCGTCGACCTCGATTTCCAGCCCTTCAAGGTACTTGTCAATAAGTACGGGGTTTTCCTGTTTAGAACGCAGGATGATCTCCATATATTCCCGTATGTCATCCTGAGAGAACGCGATGATCATGTTCTGCCCGCCCAGTACATAAGACGGACGCATAAGCACCGGATAGCCAAGCTTTTCGGCAGCCACAAGCGCTTCCGCCTCGGTCATAACACCGAATCCCTTTGGGCGTTTTATTTGAAGGCGCTCCAACAGCGCGTCAAACCGTTCCCTGTCTTCGCAGATGTCTATACTGTCAGCCGAAGTACCAATTATGTTGACGCCGCGCTCGTACAGTTTTTTTGTCAGCTTTATTGCCGTACCGCCGCCAAACGCAACAATCACCCCGATCGGCTTTTCAATCTCAATAATGCTCATCACGTCGTCGATGCACAGCGGTTCAAAGTACAGCCTGTCGGCGGTGTCAAAGTCGGTGGATACTGTTTCGGGATTGTTGTTAATTACGATGACTTCGTATCCCATATTTTTTAGTGTCCACACGCAATGCACGCAGGCGTAGTCAAACTCAATGCCCTGGCCAATCCGTATCGGCCCCGATCCCAGCACGACAATCCTCTGCTTTCCGCTTTTCCCGATAAACGGCAGCGCCTCGTTTTCGGTCCCGTTTTTAACGGAGTAGAAATACGGCGTCTTTGCCTCAAATTCGCCGCCGCAGGTATCGACCATTTTGTAAATAAGGGAGTGGGGAATGGGGAATGGGGAATGGGTAGGAGTTGGAAGTTGTGATGATGTAGCCATGACAGACTTTAGTATATAGGGAAAAAAAGCTCTCGCCAAGATACCAATTAAAAAAAGTGGACTTCCCTGTTCCCCACTCCCTAGTCCCCGTTCCCTACGTTCATGTGGGTTACAAAAAACAGATAATACTATATACTTGAAACTTGCTTTGTAACAGGAGAATCGTATGAGTAAAGGAAAAGATATAGTAGTCACGGCATACGGGCATAAAGACGCGATTGACAACATCGCCGTAAGCCTGTTTGACAAACCGGAATACGATCAATATGGCTACTATGAATCAAACGCGGATAAATACTGCAATGCACTAAACAAGCTCAAATTGGAAGGAGAATCATGGGTTCTTGCCAGAGTTGTTTCAGAAAACGCGCTTTACTCAATTGATGCTTTTTGCCCTGTTAAATTTGAGATAATTCTGGAATTGCATGACAGGAGCCTCCAAAGAGTGATAAGGGAAATTAATTCTCTGGAACTGGCAATGGCATTGAAAGGCGAAAGTGAAACCGTAAAGGAAATAGTTTTTCGCAACATGTCTCCAAGGGCGGCTACAATGCTAAAAGAGGATATGGAACTTATGGGGCCGATTGGAATAATGGATGTAAAAAAAAGCCAGGAAAAAATCGTGCAAATAATTCACCATTTGGAACAAACCGGTGAAATTGTCGGCCCGATCCCAAAAGGAGAAACAGTAGAATGAACCGCGATGAATTTGTAAAGAAGTATTACGACATTGCCAAGCGTGCCCTGGAATTTTCCGAAAAGGCCAGAAGGGAAGGCTTGCTTGCCCTGGAAGAAAAGTTCGACCGCAAAAAGATCGAAGACAGGGACATATTTGAATACGGCATACGTTTTGTTATAGACGGAACGGATCAGGGAATAATCGATGACATACTTTCCAACATAATAAACCAGGAAAAAGACGAAAATACGCGGACATTGAAGTCCATACAAAAAGAAGCCGTTTTAAGGATACAGGAAGGCATGAATCCAAGGACACTGTACTTGCTTTTGAATTCGTATACTGACATTTCGTTAAGAGAAGATGAATTAAAAGAAGCGTATGGGATTTGGTGACGCGACAGTCCTTGACTATGCCGGATTCTGCGCTTTGTAAAATTTACCGAACTCTACGTCATCGCCTTTAATGTGCTGTACAATCCAGGTGATCAATGAACCGTTAAGCTTCATGGTAAATGCCATAGAATTGCCGTTAGCCGCAAATTCATTCTTTAATTTGGTAAAATCGTTTACATAATAAGCGTGTTTTGCTTTGTGTTCCTCATATTTAGGGTATTTGCTTTTAAGATGAATTTCCTGCTCATCGCTGAAGTGTTTATCAATATATTCACCCAGGTAATCAATGGTTTTTTGGGTTTCTTCTTTGGAAGCGGCCTTTTCCCCTGCTGCTATCAGGTTGTTTATCCTGTTGATCAGTTCCCTGTGCTGCGTATCAATTTTTTCAACTCCGGTTTCCATGTCTTTTGTCAAACTTAGCATAAATTTTTTCTCCTTTTTGTTTTGTTTGTTTTATCAAAAATACCGCCCGGAGGCGATATTGGCAAGCCCGTGCAAAAACCAGCGGTCTACCTTGGTCATATCGTAAAGCTCGTCCACGCCGATGCCGCGTTTTATGGCCTCGTACAGCACAAACAGGCGCTCGTCGGTTACGGTATGGAGAAGGGCGCGTATCTCCTCGTCCGATTTCGCCGCCAGGCGTGGCAGGTCAAGGCTGTTAAGGCCGATTTCCGCGCCGCGCACGGCTTTTAAAAGCGCTTCCTCGAAGGTGTCTGCAAGCGCCATGACTTCGCCGGTCGCTTTCATCTGCGTGCCCAGCTCCTTATGGGCGTATACAAATTTGTCAAAAGGCCATTTTGGGAATTTCACCGCAACATAGTCAATCGTGGGCTCAAACGCCGCGAAAGTATTGCCGGTAACGGCGTTTATTATTTCGTCCAGGGTATAGCCTACGGCAATCTTTGTCGCGACTTTCGCGATGGGGTAGCCCGTTGCCTTGCTCGCTAGCGCGGAGGAGCGCGAAACGCGCGGGTTAACCTCGATGACCGCGTATTCAAAGCTGTCGGGGTTCAGCGCGAACTGGACGTTACAGCCGCCTTCAACGCCAAGGGCGCGGATAATATTCAAAGCGGCCAGGCGGAGCATTTGGTACTCCTTGTCCGCCAGCGTAACGGCGGGCGCTATCACGATGCTGTCGCCTGTGTGTATGCCAACCGGGTCAAAGTTTTCCATCGAGCAGACTGTAATCACGTTCCCGTTGCGGTCGCGCATAACTTCGTATTCAATTTCCTTCCACCCGGCGACGGATCTTTCAACCAGAATCTGGCATATCGGCGAAATGGACAGCCCGTTCGCCGCGATATCCCGAAGGGCGTTTTCATCGTCAGCGATGCCGCCGCCTGAACCTCCCAGCGTGAAGGCGGGGCGCACGATGACCGGATAGCCTATCTCAAGGGCGAATTTAAGCGCCGTATCAACGTCGTTCGCGATTTCTGAAGGGATCACCGGCTGGCCGATGCTCTGCATGGTTTCCTTGAAAATGCGCCTGTCTTCCGCCTTGTCAATCGTTTCGGGTGAAGAACCCAAAAGGCGCACGTTCATTTTTTCAAGGTAGCCGTCGCGGGCAAGCTGCATGCACAGCGTAAGCCCCGTCTGCCCGCCAAGCCCCGAAAGGATGCTGTCGGGGCGTTCTTTTTCGATAATTCGCTTGACTGTTGTGAGTGTCAGAGGTTCGATGTAAATTCTGTCGGCGATGTTTTTGTCGGTCATAATTGTAGCGGGGTTGGAGTTGACCAGAACGATTTCAATCCCGTCTTCGCGCAGCACACGGCAAGCCTGCGTTCCGGCATAGTCAAATTCAGCCGCCTGGCCGATTACAATCGGGCCGGAGCCTATGACCATAATTTTTTTGATATTTTTATCCAGCGGCATAGGCCTCTATCCCTTCAGCATCTTTGGTAGTATCTGCAAATAAAAATACGTCATCGCTTACCGCATAACAATAAGTGAACATCTGTTCTTTTGTCGTAAAATCGCGATACGGACTTGACAGGCAGCTTTTTCTGCCCGTAGCAAAAGCCGCTATGGTTTCATGAAAATATCCACGCCAGGCCCAGTTCTTGTTTTTATAATTGCGGAATACAATATCCTCCGATTGCCGCTCGATATTATCGGAAAGCTGAACGCCTTGCCGGCTGCACAAATAAACCCGTTTCAGCTCCGGCAATTCACGGAAAAGTTTTATAAGATAGCCGTCGCTGTCTGTTTTCCCCTGTTCAAACGGGTTTTCAAGCAGGAAGCGTTCAACCTGAACGTCCAGGGATTTTTTCAAAGATTCCGCATTCACCGCCTTTTTTTTAATAGCCATATAAGCGTTCTCGATTGACGCAGAAAAAACAGACCGCTTAACAGCCGTATTGTGCATGGATGGTTGAGGAACACCAATTAAAAATCCCTGATAAAACCTTCCTTTTGAGGAAATACAAATATCAAGCTGCTTTTGTGTCTCCACGCCTTCATACAGCACTTCGATACCAACGGCATCGGCAAAGGTAGCAAGGGACCGCAAATATTCGCGGTAATGATAGGATTTTTCGCTGTTATGAATGTAATCAATATTGATTTTTATAATGTCGGGCTGAAGTTTTGCCAAACGGTCAATATTGCTGGCGCTTTTTCCGTAATCGTCAAGCGCGATGCGGCAGCCAATTTTTTTATAGTGGACTATGGCGCGGATATATTCTTCGCTTGAGTTAAACTCTTCTTCCGAAATTTCTATAACCAGTCTGTCGCTGGGAATGTTGTATTCTTTGGCAAGCTGTAAAGTAAACATTTCTTCCGGATTATCCACATACGGCAAGAGCCAGGCCAATCTGATATTGATAAAGAGATACTCTTTTCTGTCTTCCTCGGCGTACTTTTTAAAAGCGTATCTTCTTACTATTCTGTCCAGCCTGAGAGCTTCTTCATGTGAGATGTCAGAGCTGGCAAAAAAAGGGCTCAGGGATTTTACCTTTCCGTCATAGTCTACATAGCGGCCCAAAACTTCAAAACCGTATATCTCTTTGGTATCGGCGGAAAGAATAGGCTGAAAGTAAGCGATGATTCTGTCTGATAATAAATTATGCATTGGTCTTCATCCTTTCCATGAAACGGTCAAACAGAAAACCTGTATCCAGCGGCCCGCCGCGCGCTTCGGGGTGGAACTGCACCGAAAACGAATTCCCGTAATCCAGCCCCTCGCAAGTGCCGTCGTTTACGTTTACAAACGAGCTGTTGTCCGTCACAACGGCGTATCCGTGGTTTTGGCTGGTGATGTACACCCGTCCGGTTGACAATTCCTTGACCGGCTGGTTTGCGCCCCGGTGGCCGAATTTGAGCTTGCGCGTCGAGTAACCGTTTGCCAGCGCCAACAGTTGATGCCCTAGGCATATACCGAAAATCAGCGCGTTGTTCTTCTGGAGGACGCGGAGGGTTTCGATGATACAATCGTTGGCGCTTTCCGCCGGGTCCCCAGGGCCGTTAGTGAGCATGATCCCGTCCGGCTTCATATGTAGTATTTCCTCTGCTTTCGTGTCATGCGGAAAAGACCACACCTCGCAGCCCCGCGCCGCCAGCGCCGCCGATATTCCGCGCTTTGCGCCGAAATCCATCAACGCAACTCGCTTGACCGCCGGCTGGCTCTTGGGCAGGATTTTCGTTACGGAGTGTGAGGAAACGGCAGAAACGGCGTTAAGGATGGTATATGCCTTCGCTTCCGCAATGTCATCCGCTGTAGGAGGTCTTGCCGTAATCTTCCCGTTCATCACGCCGTTCTGTCTAATTATTCTTGTAAGCGCCCTCGTATCGATCCCGTACAAGCCGATAATGCCCCGCTCTTTTAAGAAGGCGTCAAGATCGCCCTCGCTTCGGAAATTGGAAGGGTTTTGACACGGATGCTTGACGATATAGGCTTTTGTCCCGACCCCGGCGCTTTCAAAATCGGCGGGAATAATGCCGTAATTTCCAATCAGGGGAAAGGTCTGTAAAACGATCTGCCCGTAATAGCTTGGATCGGTCAGGGTCTCCAAATAGCCTGTCATGCCGGTTGCAAAAACAACTTCTCCGGTGACTTCCCCCTGAGCGCCAAAGGAACTGCCTTCCATTACTGTACCGTTCTGTAAAACTAAATATGCTTTCATCTCTTATCGAAACATTTTCCACTAAACCGCTATCTTCCGCAAGGGTTGTAGCAGGGCAACCACGGAAATAAATTTTATAGAAAAGTATCTGTTTCATGAAGAATAAAACCACGGAGGGCACTGAGTTTCACGGAGAAAAACATTAAAACCATCTTAAAACTCCGTGAAACTCCAAGCTGTCCAACGGACAGCAGGACTCCGTGGTAAAAAATTCTTAAATTAGTACATATGGTGTCTATCCCTTATAATAAACATGAAAATTGATTTCCGTGCAGGGCAACCGCATTTACCTTTTTATCTGTATGCCCACATAATTTTTTGGCTTACATAACTGTCCGACTGGAGCCGAAGGCTAGACCGAAGGTCTGCGGTTGCCCTACGTACCTGTAATCATTTTACGGCTGTTTTGTCCACACCGAACTACTGCCCACGGGCGCGGTTGTTTTATATGTTCCCGGCATACCGTTGACTGGATTTGTCGCATAAAACTTGGTGTGCAAGTCACCCATGAATGTAGAAGCGTTACTTAAAAATCCGCTCGAAGGAATCGTTCCTTCAAACGTTACGCTTGTAAGGTTGGTGCAACTGAAAAAAGCGTCTTTCCCAATGCTGTTCACACTGTCCGGTATTTTAACGCTGGTAAGTCTGACACAACTTTGAAAAGCGCCAAACCCAATGCTGGTAACGCAATTCGGTATGGTTACGGTTGTAAGACCTGTACTGATAAAAGCCCAATCTCCAATGCTGGTAACACTATCCGGTACAGCGTTACAGTTTTCATTTACTTACTCATATGTATGCTTTATTACTCATAAGTCTATACTACATAAGGAATTAAGTCAATAAATTTTCTCATATTTATTTTTATTTAATCATACTTACTCACACTTACTCAAAAAATATGATGTCATTCCTGATGTCAATTTTATGTCATTGCGTATAACGCTTTGTCAAAACCAGAATTTTTTACCTTGCAGACCCTATCTTAAAACCCTTCCAAAACGCTCATAGAAGCCCATAGAACCGCGCCAATAGCCATTGCCGTATCATTTCACCTTTAACGTATTAACAGCCCTTCTAAAGCGATTTTTCATTTCTAAACAAATAGCGCATAACGGCGTATTGATTACGCTTTGGATGACCGCCTTCGGCGGTTCGGGCTTCGCCCGAATGGGTAAGAGTAGATAGTGTCAAAATTTCCCCGCCCCGCATCGCAATTTTCCCAACTCGTTACTGCCGCCCTTTTTGCTCTGGATTAGATAGCTAATATAATCACTGATACAAAAACGAGACAAAAAAGCAAACGCCAAGAAAAATGTAAATCACCACTTGCTTTTTTGTCTGCGCATATCCGCTTTTTTTTCATTGCCTCTAATCCGGAGCAAAAACCCCGGCACCCCACCCGAAAGCATAGCTGTATATAGCCCCTGGAAAACAAAGTACCATCCCGCAGTGATAACGTTCCCGCACCCGCCCACCCGCCCCCAACCACC
>Ga0268262_10004340_pt1 | contig 14722 bp, 13 predicted proteins | sample TergutNc150P3_FD_190354 | JGI IMG/M metagenome (GOLD analysis project Ga0268262, IMG submission 190354) | Nasutitermes corniger P3 segment gut microbial community from laboratory colony in Florida, USA - Nc150 P3 (SPAdes) (version 2) | ecosystem: Host-associated > Arthropoda: Insects >... | reverse complement strand
ACGAGACTCCTAAAAATTAATAATGTAAAATTCCTAACGAGGCGTTTTTGCGATATCGCAAATTCTGCGCGCCATATTATCAAGGGGAACCTGTTCCATTACATGGCCTAACTCATAGGCCACGCGGGGCATTCCGTAAACGCACGAGGTTTTTTCGTCCTGACCGAGGGTTAAGCCGCCTTCTTTGTAAATCGTCCCAAGATGCTGAGCGCCGTCGCGTCCCATGCCGGTCATTATTACTCCAAGCGCGTTGTTGGTATAATTCATCGCTACAGAGGCGAAAAGCACGTCCGCCGAGGGGCGGTGGCCTGAAACAAGCGGAGCGTCGGAAAGGTGCACTACCTGAGTTCCGCCTTTTTTGTCAACTTCAAGATGTTTGTTGCCCTGCGCGATAAGGATTCTTCCCGGTACTATAGAGTCGCCTTCCGCGGCTTCTTTAACTTCCAACGGGCAGATACGATCAAGGCTCTTGGCAAATTCATTGGTAAAGCCCGGAGGCATGTGCTGTACTACTACAATCGGGACTTTTAAGTCAGCGTCCAGTTTTGAAAACACAACGCGCAAAGCGTCGGGGCCTCCGGTGCTGATACCGATGGCGATAATTTCCGTTTTCGCCGATTTACGAAGCGGCTTGGGCGGGTCGGCGGGTTTTACTTCCGTGGGTACAAGATTAAAATGGGCAAGAAGGTCTACGCTCTTGGTTGCGGGAGGAGTTTTCTTCGCGTATTCGGAAGGGGCAAGAACTTTCTTCCCCTTTTTCCTTCTGTACTCGCCTCCGTAACCGAGTAACATTCCGACAAGCGTGTCTTTAACCGTATGGATGTCTTCGGATATTGAACCTGAAGGTTTCTGAACAAAGTCGCTGGCTCCAAGCGAGAGAGCTTCTATTGTAACCTGCGCGCCTTTCGCCGCGATGGACGAAAGAATAACAACAGGAATATCAATCCCGCGTTTTTTTCTTTCTTTTAAAAATTCAATGCCGTTCATTTCCGGCATTTCGATATCAAGACAAATAACGTCCGGCTCTACGCGGGGAATCTTCTGAAGGGCAAAAATGCCGTTCATCGCTTTCTCCGCGACAGAAAGACCCGGGGTATCCTCGATCATTCGACCGATTAGATTTCGCATTAACGCCGAGTCGTCAACAATTAAAACGGATATTTCATCTGACACAAAAAACTCCTAAATATTTTTTCTGTAAAGTGTCGCCCATTCGGTCTTTACAAATTCAAACTTTGTCTTCATTCCAAACAGAGACTCAGAATGCCCAATAAATAAAAATGACTTGGAAGCCATTGAATCCCAGAAACGCCCGATAACATTCGCCTGAGCGACGTCATCAAAATAAATAATTACGTTCCGGCAGAAAACAACGTCAAGCCCTCTTTGCTGTGAATCGTTTTTAAGGTTGTGATAGTCGAATTTTATTTTCGCTTGAATCTCGGGTTTGATTTTGTACCCGCCTTCTACTTTATTAAAAAACTTCGTAAGATACGCGGGCGGAATTCCTTCCAGGCGGTTATCGGGATAAAAACCCTCCTTGGCTGTCATCAAGCATTTAAGGGAAATATCGCTGGCGAGAATTTCAAAGTTCCAAGGTTTTGGAACAATTTCGGTTAACAGCATGGCGAGACTGTACGGCTCCTCGCCTGTGGAACAACCCGCGCTCCATATTCTGATTGTGCCGGGGATGCCTCTTATTTTCATTACTTCGGGAATTACAAAATGCTCAAAAGCGTCGAACTGGGCCTGGTTCCTGAAGAATCTGGTCAGGTTGGTTGTGATTGAATCCAAAAAACCTTTAAGTTCGCCGACATCGCCTTTTATTTGGTCAAAATAGGTTTTTACGGATTCTATACCTTTCCCGCGCAGGCGTTCCTTTAACCTGCTTTCCAGTATCGATCTATTGGAAGGGGTGAATGTTATACCGCTTTCCGCGTAAATCAAATCACGATATAAGGTAAAATTAGCATCATCAAGGAACACTGCGTCTGCCATACCTATATATTATGAGACTAAATAAAAACTGTCAAGGTTAAAAAATCGTTATACTAGAGCCTTTGGACTTCTACCATATAACGGATGTCATAACCGCTGTCGGAAACTCTTTTCATCTCTATAATAAAGATAATCGACTCACCGCGCGGGTCAATAAGCACCCTGTTTATATTATATGACTCTATTTTAGGCCTTTTTATCTGCGGATTCCCGATAGTATAGTTCTTTGTTTGGCCGTTTTGAGCCCTGCTTTCCAAATTTATATAAAAACTTGACCTTACATTCTGCCCGCTGCCTTCTCTGTAAGGCACAAGGCTGGCTTTATATGATTTTTCAGATAGAAAATCGCGGAATTCTATTGTTTCTCCGTTTGGAGAAGGGTTTTCTTCCCTTGAAATGTATAGCGGAAGACCTTGATTTTGGAAATTTATGTTATATCTGCTTGATATCGCCGAATTATCCGCTACAAGCCGGTAAAATACACCCGATCCGTCCTGCCCTGCCTTAATCGGGCTGTCTTGAGTGAAGGAAATTCTGCCGTTTGGGACAAAGTTATTGGCGGAAACATCAACGACATAAAGCTCGGCCCAGGGTTTTAACGCCGGAGAAAGCACTCCGTACTGGCCGAACATATAAATTTTGCCGTCGGGAGAAAAACCCATATCGATAAAAGAGGCGACATCGCCGGCCCATAAAGCGGAGGCGAAGATAAGAATCAACGAGAATATAAAAAATATCTTTCTTACTAACATGAAACTCCCCTTCATTTCAATTATCGGTATTACATTGTAAGCCTTGAGAATAAATCTCTTTATGGTTAAGATTGATTATGACTTTGTCGGAAAGAAATGTGTTTTTCAGGTCTGCAATCGCTTTTTCTACAATTTCCGCCCTTTTGACACTGGCTGTTTCTTGGTTGGTAGTGCCTTTGTATAAAACAATGACGGAAAACTCCCGCCGCCCCGGAGAACTTGTCCAGCTTTTCCTCGGGCATCTGCTTAAATCCGATTATTTTGCCGTTCATACCTCTTTGGTTATGCTTGTTATCTTCTCTCTTGTTGTCCTTTTCCTGATTTTATCGTTTTTTGAGCAGACATCGACGCCTGAAATCCTTTACATCTCCTTTTTTATTTTTTCTTTTTCTTTCGAAATTATCCGTTTATTAATACCGTTGCACCTTATTTATACAATTCCCTCGTTTTATTTACTGCTGTCTCTGCGCGTACTTCTTTTTGCAAGATATTTCGGTATTTTTTCCATAGTCGCCGCAAGCCTTTGCGCTACGGGTCTTGAGGTGCAAATGACCCGCAATATAATCCTGATAATATTTGCCGCCGCTCTGATCATAGTAATCGGAGTTCCCATTGACACTCAAAGTTGGGACACCAGCTTGAATTTATTATACGGTTTCAACTCAATTTTCAAGGTTATAGAGATAACCGCCTTCCTTACATCGGTTATCAGCTTTTTTATAGCGTCCAATGTACGCGGTTCCGTTGAATATATCAACATCGGGATTGGGGTTATGTTCGCCTTTATCGGCAGGTATTTCCTTCTTTACTTTGACAACTGGGCGGGTCCTATTCCGGGCATTATTATGCTTTCTTTCGGAACATGGTTGGCATGTTCAAAATTACACAGAATATACCTGTGGATGTAATAAAACCGTTCGTTTTTGCCGAAAAATAAAGAACTATGATATATAAAAAACTCATTCGGCTTTATTTAATTTTATTTTTATTTTTTACTTATACAATCTCGGCGCAGACCAATACCCCAAACAAGAACGAACAAGACGGAATCGATAAAAACACGGCGGAGCAGACGTCTGTATTGCTCTCCAGCGATATTCTGGCGTATTACGGACACCCTAATTCTCGCAACATGGGTATTCTGGGACGCTATCCGATAGAGGAGTTGGACAAACTGCTTACAGAACAAGCCGCAGAATACGAAAAGGTAAGCAGCGGACGGAATGTGGTTAAGGCTTTTTATATTATCTACGGAACCGTCTGGCCCGGCGGCGACATAGGAATCTTAAGCAACGAGACGCTTATGAAATATATCGATTACGGCCTTAAAAACGACATCCTTGTCTTTATCGATCATCAAATCGGACGTTATGATCCGATTGATTCGCTAAAAAGGATGCTGCCCTACCTTAAATACCCCAATGTTCATCTTGCCCTTGATCCCGAATGGCGCACTTTAAAACCTCTGGTGGAAATAGGCTCCGTTACAGCGGAAGAAATTAACAGGGCGCAACAGGTTATGGAAGACTATATTATTCAAAACAATATCCCCGGCGAGCGCATGCTTGTGATACACCAGTTCAACTACGTGATGATAAAAAACAGAAGCGAAGTAAAAGCCAATTTCAACAGAGTGCGCCTTGTTCACTGCGCCGACGGCTTTGGCCATCCCGGAATGAAGCGCGACTCTTACGCGTTTAACGCCTTGGCAAGCAATATGCCTATTAAGGGTTTTAAGCTTTTCTACAACTTCAACATCCCCGGCGCCGGCTACGACGATCCGCTTATGACGCCGAAACAGGTTTACGAGTTAAATCCTCGTCCCTATGTGATTATGTACCAGTAAAATAAACGGATTACTATGCGTCTTTCACGAAAAGTTTGTAAACCAGCAATAAAATCTTATAGTACATGTACGGGAATATTCTGAAAAATTTGTAAGGTTTTTGGAAGGTGTAGCCTATCCATTCAAGGCCGAGATCAAAGGCGGCGCGGGACGGGTGCTTTTTCTTTTCGGCAAAAACGTCGAAAATATCGCTGCACCACAGACGCATTCCGCTGGTTCCAAGGGCGACGTTGTTTCGCGCGATCCACTTTTCCTCGCCCCGGATGCCTTTGCCGGCCAGAAGAAGAGCGGGCGACGCTTTTTTTATCGCCTTGATAATAGTAGCCTCGTCTGATCTTTTGAAATATCCCGGGAAACGGCCGACAATACGAAGTTTCGGGAAAGTCTGGCGGATGTTTTTTTCGGTTTTAAGAATAATCTTTGTTCTGCCGCCAAGAAGATAACAGGAAAATTCACGCGCTTCCAGAATCGTAAGAAGGCTTACAATAAAGTCGAAGGGCATATAACGGTTTGCTTTTATCCCTGTAAGAAATTTTATTCCGCTTACAAGGCTTTTTGAAATAGGTATAACAAGATCCGCCCTTTGTACATATGTGCGGTAGTCGCCGCTCCTTCTCGCCCTCAGTAAATCCCACAGGGAAAGAAGCACGATATTATGTTCCTTCTTATCCTTTAAAAGCTCATATACATAATCGCTAAGCTGTTCAGGGGCAATGATATCAATAGGAACGTTTAATAGTTTTACGGTCTGTCTTTCTACTTTTGTTTCAACTGCCACGAATCCCTCTCCCATAATAAAATCCGTACAGCCGCCGCGCAATAAAGAGCTGCGGTTTCTGTTCTTAAAATAGTATCACCAATCGTGAAGGGGTTAAAGCCGTTTTCCAGAAAAAGAGACACTTCCGCGTCTGAAAAGCCCCCCTCAGGCCCTACAGCCAGCGCCACGACTTTAGGCGCTTTAACTAAATTACTGTTATCAGAATAACCGATATCAAGATAACTGTGAAGCGGTTTCTGTTCAAGCCCCTGATGGTGAAATAACAACCCGATAGCGCCTGATGTTTGCAGTTCCTTCCAAAATTTAAAAAGTTCTTCCTTTGAAAGCGGGCGGCGGACGGTTGTTGCTGTTTTAGAGCCGCTTTGCTGCCGCGCTTCCTTGATAATACGCTGCCAGCGGGAAAATTTCTGCTCTCCCGCTCCCGCCTTTGCAAACGAAAATTCAGAAACAAAAGGAACGATTTCGGTTATTCCGCCTTCCGCCGCCTGCCTTACAATCACGTCCATTTTTTCGCCTTTGGGCAAAGCCTGAAACAAAACAAGGGCGGGCATGGAGGAAGAAGGCGGGTTGGGATTTTCTTCGGCGGGAACGCACTTGCCCGTCAATAGTCCTTTATCGACGGAGAGCACCTGAACCCGCGTTTCTTTGCCGCCGGGCAGAAGGGCGGGGAAAAATTCACCGGGCGCAAGACGGCGGACGCGGACTAAATAACGGTAATCATCGCCTTCAAGCCGGACAACGCCGTTATCCGGCTCTTTGGCAAGGAGAAATTGCTTCACGACGCGAGCGGCAGTTTAACCTCCGCTTCTTCCTGCAAGGTTTTAAGAGTTTTGTAGTTTTTCATAAGTTGAGGATACGCGCCGCTTCGAAGAATGTTTATCGCTTCTTGCAGTTGAACATCGTATTCCAAATCGTAAACGGGGGCGATAACGGTTCTGTTCAATTCGTTTCTTATCAGCCGTTTAAGAAGCGCAGGATCAAGGCCGTATTCTTTTTCAAGGGTTTTCGCGAATGTTTCGATCTGGGCGGCGCTTGCCTGGGGGTTTTTACCGGCAAATTCCGGTATCTTGTTCGCGTTGATAAGGTCGTTCATCTTTACGGCGTTTTCTTCGGTATATTCGGGGAATTTCACCTCACGGTCGGGCGGAATTCCTATCTTGTTGATGTTTACGTCGCTCGGCGTGTAGTAATGAGCGGTGGTGATTTTAAAACCGCTTTTTTCAAGAGGAATCACCTGCTGTACCGATCCTTTGCCGAACGATTTTTCGCCGACAAGGTACGCTCTGCCTCTGTCTTTAAGCGCCCCGGCGACAATTTCGGAAGCCGAAGCGGAACCTCTGTTAATCAGCACGATAACGGGGATATTGGCGGGAACAAGATTACCGCGTTCTGCGTTAAAATCTTGATTCTCGGAGGGAATCCTTGATCTTGTGCGCACTACAAGCCCTTCGTCAAGGAAAAGGCTGGAAACATCCACTGCCGCGTCCAAACGGCCGCCGTAATTGTTCCGCAGATCAAGAATCATACTTTTGAAATTTTTTGATTTAAATTCGTTTATGGCGTCCCTTGCCCTTTTCGCGGTCATCGGGGTAAATGTTATAAGTTTTAAGTAGCCTGTATCGCCTATCATCGCGTATTTCGCCGTAGGCACTTCGATAATAGCCCTCGTTATTGTAACGGGGAATTCCATTTTCTCGCCGCGCCTTATCACAAGCTTAACGTCTTCGCCGGCGGTTCCCCTTAACATCCCAAGCACGTCGTCCATTGTTATCGTTTCGGTCGCCACTCCGTTAATCTCAGTTATAAAATCGCCGGGGCTTATTCCCGCCTTCCAGCCGGGGGTGTCCTCGATTGGGGAGGTAACTTCCACCCACATCGGCTTTCCGTCCGGGCGCGGGGAGGAAGCTTTAATAATATTAAGGCCTACTCCGCCGAAATTTCCCTGAGTTGTGTCGTTCATGTCCTTCATGTCGGATTCCGTAAGATAAACCGAGTACGGATCATTTAAGGCGCCGAACATGCCGTTCATAGCCCCTTCAAAAATCACTTTTGGATCGATTTCTTCGACATAGTGATTCTGAATAAAGCTAAAAACATTCTGTATTAAGGTGTTAAATTTGCGGTTTTGCTGAATTTGGGTAGTCCCTTGAAGAACAGACTGGCCGTTTCCCTGCGCGGCTATCCCGGGAATCATGACAAAGAAAAGAAGTACGCAAATAACTCCGGTCGCTATAACCCAAACCCATTTAAAGGGTATATTTTGCCTGTTTTTATCGCTCATATAAAACTCCTCATTTAATTTATTTGTTCTTATCTATAATTATGATATATTTATAACAAAAGGGGTAGTGTATGGCAAAAAAAATTAATATAGGAAAAAAACACATAGCTCCGCTAATCGCGGTAACAGTGTTTCTTGTTATCAGCGGTCTTCATTTTATCGGGGTTTTCAACTATCTTGAGTATAAATCCTACGATTTGCGGGTTCGGTTTATGGCAAAATATACCCGTCCATCCGATGAAATAATCGTAATTCTGCTGACGCAGGACTGTATTGACTGGGCGCAGAAGGAACGGGGTTGGGGCTGGCCGTGGCCAAGACAGGCTTATGCCGAAATCGTGGACTACATGAACAAAGGCAACGCTAAAGTCGTCGCTTTCGACGTTATTTTCTCGGAACCTTCCATATATCGCAACGCCAAACAGGATGAAATTATTGATAATGCGGTAGCCTATCTGGAAAACGCGGCAGTATCGGCGGCCGCATCCCCTGTGCCGGAAGGACGGCGCGGTAACGCCAATCCCGGACAGCCAAGAGTTTCAAGACAGACGACAGGGTATGTTATTGAAGCGCTTCAAAGTTTAAGCGCAAGAGAAGACGACGCGTCTTTTGCAAGAGCAATGAACGATTACGGAAAAGTTGTTCATGCCGTCTTTTTCTCCAGTCAGACCGGAAGCGCCAGATCATGGCCTGCCGGAACGGATAAACCGTTGTTTCAAACCGAAAATTTCGGCTCATTCTTGAACCGCTTTGATATTGCCTATGAATATGAAAATGAAACAGGCGCCCAGTTCCCGATAAAGGAACTCAAAGACACCGCCGCCGCTTTAGGGTGCGTTACGGGCAAGCCCGACTCCGACGGAATAATCAGGCGTATAAAGCCTTTTACGCTGTTTGACGGAAAAGCTGTCCCGGGACTCTCCGCTTCCATATTGATGGTCTCAGGCGCGGATCAAAAAATCAACTTTAACGAAAAAAACAACGCACTTGAATGGGACAGTTATTCAATCCCCGTCGATAAAAACGGCAATGCTTTACTGCGTTACAAGGGAGAACTGGATCGCTATATCCCATACAGAGCAAGCGACATTTTAAAAAGCGCGCAGGATTTTATCAACGGAAAAGAACCGCTGTTACCGCCCGAAAACTTTGCGAATTCTTTTGTATTCTTCGGTTTTTACGCACCGGGGCTTTTCGATATTTTCAGTACTCCGATTTCATCTCTGTATCCCGGAATGGGCTGTCATATAACCATGCTTGACAACATGCTGCAGGGAGATTTTGTCCGCGAAAGCTCGCTTGCGGTAAACTTGATCATTCTTTTTGTTATTGTAGTGGCGGTTGTCATGCTTACACTGTTTGCTCATCGAATTTCTCTTTCTGTCGGCGGGATTCTCTTTTTAACGGTTTTAATAATCGCGGTCTCGTTCGGCGCTTATCATTGGAGCGGGCTGTGGCTTCCTATGGTAACTTTTATCGCAGGCATACTCGCATCTTTTATTACGGCAACCCTTTACAATTACGCGACAGAGGGCAGTCAGAAACGTTTTATAAAATCGGCTTTTTCACAATACCTGTCGCCTAAAGTTATCGATCAAATTATCCAAGACCCTTCCCAGTTAAAACTCGGCGGCGAAAAAAGGGAGATGACGGCTATCTTTACCGATGTCCGCGCGTTCTCCACAATCTCGGAAGCATTAGGCGATCCGGCAAAATTAGTCGAGCTTCTCAATTTCTACCTTACAAGAATGAGCAATATTGTGCTCGACAACCAAGGGACTATCGACAAGTACGAGGGAGACGCGATAATCGCCTTCTTCGGCGCTCCTGTACACATGCCCAATCATGCGGCGCTTGCGTGCCGCGCCGCCGTGAAAATGAAAAGGGCCGAAATGGAAGTAAACAAAGACGCGCTCGCCAACGGGCTTATCAACCGGAAAGTACTGGAAGCGCTTGCCGGAAAAGGGGCGACAAAAAGCGTAGACGATCCTTTTCCTCTTTTTACCCGGCTGGGCATTAACACGGGCGACATGGTTGTAGGCAACATGGGCACGCCGAACAAGATGGATTATACGATTATGGGGAACGCCGTAAATCTTGCGGCGCGGCTTGAGGGGGTTAACAAACAATACAACACGGGCGGTATTCTTATAAGCGAATATACCCGAGGACATATCGGGGATGAGTTTATACTGAGGCCTTTAAGCAGGGTGAGAGTTGTCGGGATCAACACTCCGCTCAGGTTATTCGAGCTATTGGACATAGCGGCAGAGGCTCCTCCTGAATTGCTTGATATGGTAAAAAACTGGGAAAAAGCGTTTGAACTGTATGAAAAGAAGGATTTCCAAGGAGCAAAAAACATTTTTCAGGATATTTACGGTAAAAACGACTCCGATATGGCGGCGAAAAAGTACCTTGACAGGTGCGTTAAATACATTTCCTCGCCGCCGGACGAGAAAATATGGGATAATGGGGTGGATAATTTAACGGAAAAGTAGTATTAATATAATGTCGGGAGAAAAATTATGAAAAGAATTATTTTATTGTTTGTTTTAGTTTTATTTACCGCAGGTTTTGCGGCGGCGCAGGCTTCCAAAGGCGGCACAATGTATGTGTCGATAAAAACGGTCGCCCTGAAATCTTCTCCGGGATTTTTCGCCGGCTCAAAGGGAACTTTAAACTTTGGAGACAAAGTAACTATTTTACAGATTAACGGTAAAAATGCGGAGGTTCGAAGCGCGTCAAATCCCTCTTTAACGGGGTGGACGGCTACGGCAAACCTGTCGGTAAAACAAGTTGTATCGGGAAACACAAATACCGCGTCGGCTAGGGAAGTCGCTCTTGCGGGAAAAGGTTTTAACCAAGAAGTCGAAAACGCCTACAAGTCGAAAGGAAAAACAAACTACGCGGATGTTGACAGGGTAGAAAAAAACACCGTAAACGAAGCGGATCTTAAAAAATTTCTTGAAGACGGCCGTCTTTCAATGGGAGATTAAAAAATGAATAAGAAAATTATTTTCTTTTTAACGGCGGCAGCCTTCTTTTCATGTACATTTATTTCCTGCTCGTCTCTTGCGCAAGCCGTGAGTGAAAGCGCAAAAGTTGCGGGAGCCGCCGGGGTTATCGATAAAAACGTGGCGAACGCAATCAGCAATACCGGAAGCGCTATCAGCAGCGCCGCGGAGGAAATCAACCCCGAACAGGAATACTATATCGGCCGCGCGGTAGCCGGCAATATACTTATAACTTACAAACTATGGAACGGAAATCCCGCGCTAACCGCGTATCTTAACAATATTTGCGCGGCTATTACAATCAATTCTCCGCGCCCCGAAATATACAACGGCTACCATGTGGGAATACTCGACAGCAATGAAATAAACGCCTTTGCAACTTCGGGCGGACATATCCTTGTTACAAGAGGATTAATAAACGCCGCCAAATCGGAAGACGCGCTGGCAGGCGTAATCGCGCACGAGATCGCGCATATTCAATTAAAGCACAGCATAAAGGCGATAAAATCAAGCAGAATTACCCAAGCCCTTGTTGTCACAGGAACATCAACAGTAGGAGCGGCAACAGGGATGGACGTTAATCAATTAACCGACGTGTTCAATGAATCGGTCGGAGAGATAGTCCAAACAATGATAAACAACGGTTACTCAAAAACTCAAGAATACGACGCCGACAATACCGCGCTTTCATTGTTGGCTTCCGCGAATTATAACCCGCACGGGCTTATCGATATGCTTAAAGAGCTTAAAGCCATTCAGAACAAAACAAGCGGAGGGTTCAACAAGACCCATCCGACTCCGGAACAGAGAATTTCCAACGCGGAAAAATCGGTCGGTAAATACAAAGTCACCGATAACAGCGCGAAAAGAAAGTCAAGATTTACCAAAGCGGTTAAGTAGCGGTCTTATCAACGTTCTTTTATATTTTTGAAACAATACCTTTAAGCAAGGTTGTTACTTTAGCCGCGTTCTCGGAGAAGACCTTCAAAATCGCTTCCCAGCTTACAGGCTCCTCGTCGGTCTTCCAGCAATCATAATCGGTGCTCATGGCGACTGCCGCGTAGGGAATACCGGTTTCATTGGCAAGAACTGTTTCGGTAGCGATGGACATATTGATAATGTCAGCCCCCATAGTTCTGAACATTAAGGATTCCGCCCGCGTTGAAAAACGGGGACCTTCGATTGTTACAACAACGCCGCGATCGTGAAAAGGGTATCCCCTGCTCTTGCACTCATCGATAAGAATCTGCCGAAGACGGCCGTCGTAAGGATCCGCCATGGAGCAATGGATTGGATTATGAGGTGCAAAAGATTCGTGAAACGTCATTTTACGCTGTTTGGTAAAGTCGATGAATTGATCGATGATGATAAGATCGCCTCGGCGGATTTCTTCTCTTAGTGAACCTACCGCCGTGCTCGCGACAATGTGCGTGCACCCCACCGCCTTGAGAGCGGCAATGTTGGCGCGGTAATTTACCTGAGTGGGAGGAATAGTATGTTCACGCCCGTGACGGGCAAGCAAAACCACTTGCGTTCCGTCAATGAGCCCGTGTTTTAACGGCGACGAAGGGTCTCCGTATTGGGTTGTAACTTTTTCGTCGCGGGAGTTGGAAAGAATATCAGGATTATCCAGACCGCTTCCGCCGATTATTCCGATGATTGCCATATTATCCTCCGTATCTGTTATTGAGAGTATTAATTATTTTCAAAGCCCTTTCCACGCTTGGGCCCCATACGATTACACCCCCGTCGTGTCCCGCCATATAAACGACGCCTTCGTCTGTGCCTAATTCCTGTACACGTTTGGCGAGGGAAACGGCAATATCGGGCGTTCCGTAAGCGGCGTTTTTATCCGTAGCAAGACAGCCGTCCCGGATCATCCCGTTGTAAATAGCTCCGGAATGAATATGCATTACACAGTTCGCTTTGGAGCAGGAACGGTACACCGCGCCGTGTGTCATCGCCTCAGATGACGCTTGAACAGGACCCATAGATACAATTCGATTTTGAGCGAAATCAAATGATTTTACCAGACAGTAATCTGCGGGCGTTAATACCGGTATTGATCCGGTGGCGGTTCCGCTGATAAGAAACTCCTCTCTCTTATACCTTACGCTTACATTGCCAAAGCCCACTCCTTGAGAATCTACGCCAAGAACGCCGAGCTTAAGAAGCTGAGTCCGCGCGTCATTGAGTTCCGCCCAATGGCGCGCATTAACGGCGTGAGCTCTTGTGTGTACCGTAGAATATTTTACATAACCTTCGTTCTGCGGGCCCGATTGAGGCTCGCTCGCGTACTCAGGATATAATGCAAGTATTTCTTTTTCGTCGGCGCGGCAGATTCCCCTTTCGGTGATAAGCCCCTTGATAAGGCGCGCGGGTGTAACGTCAAAGCCCCAGTTCCGCGCCTTTGTATTATCGGGGCAGACTTGCACGTTTTCTATCTCGCCTTTTGCGTTTTTTCCCGCGATGAATCTTACTTCCGACGCGTCTCGTTCTTCAATTGGGATTTCATTAATTCCGTCCCGCATGGTAAAATCAAAAGTTGAGGAAGGCAGGGCGATATAGAAAGGAACATTGTTATCTTTTGCAGCCAGAGCTTTAAGGTATGTACCGATTTTATTCGCGGCGTCTCCCTGCCGCGTTACTCTGTCCGCTCCCGTTATTACCATGTCCACAAGCCCGTTCTGCATGAGGTGTCCGCCCGCATTGTCGGGAATAAGGTCGTGGCTCACCCCGTGCTGACCGAGTTCCCACACTGTAAGAAACGCCCCTTGGTTCCGCGGCCGGGTTTCATCCACCCACACATGCACATTGATCCCCTCGTCAAAAGCCGCGTACACCGGGGAAAGGGCAGAGCCGTAATCCACAAAGGCAAGCCACCCCGCGTTGCAATGGGTAAGGATTCGGACAGGTTCGCCTTTTTTTTGTTGGGCAATTTTTTTTATAAGTTCAAGCCCGTGAAGCCCGATGCGCCTGCAATGTTCCGCGTCCTCGTCGGCGATTGCCTGCGCCTCAAGCCGCGCCTTTTCTATTTTCTGTTCCAATGTTCCCGAATAACCTGCGGCTGCCATTCTGTCCGCCGCCCACGCAAGGTTGCTCGCTGTAGGCCGGGTGTTTTTTAGCAGACGAGCCGCAGATGCCATGTCATCGTTGAAAGAAGCATCGCCCGCTTTGAGGGCGGCAAGGTACATTCCGAAAGCCGCAGACGCGCCGATAAGCCCCGCTCCGCGCACATACATATCCTTTATGGCTTTGCAAACATCTTCAACTGTACACAGATCGAGAATTTCAAATTTAAAGGGAAGCGCCTGCTGGTTGATTATTTGCACTGTCCGGAGTTCCGTTTCTTTCAACCGGATGGTTCTGTAATGGCGGCCATTTACATTCATAGAGCGTGGAAATAATATACATGGGAAATCAGAGTCGGTCAACTCTTAGGCACAGCCGATCTAATCGGCCTTAACTGCGCCTGCGTCACTTTTTTAGGATCGTTCATGCCTTCGGGAAGCTGTCTGCCTTCTTCGGGCGCGACATCCTCTTCTTCAAACTTGCCGTCCGCGTCCCACAGCTCGCTCTGGAACGGCTCGGAATCTTCCACCGCGAGTTCGCCGTGTTCAATGCGCACGGTGATAAGTTTTGTAACGCCGGATTCCTGCATGGTAACTCCCAAAAGGGTTCCGGCTCCTGTAACCGTCTTCTTGTTGTGGGTGATGATAATAAACTGGCTTGTGTCGCTGAACTCGCGCAGAAGGTGGACAAAGCGCCCGACGTTCTGTTCGTCAAGGGCGGCGTCAATTTCGTCCAAGAGGCAGAAGGGGCTCGGCTTTACCATGTATGTGGCGAAAAGCAGGGCGACCGCTGTCATCGAACATTCGCCGCCGGAAAGCAGGCTTAAATGTTCAAGTTTTTTTCCGGGCGGCTGAGCGAAGATCTCAATGCCCGATTCCAGAATGTGGTTGGGGTCGGAAAGCCGAAGCTCCGCGCGGCCGCCGCCGAAAAGACGCCTGAACATATTGTGAAAATTTTTCTTGATACGGTTGTAGGTTTCCA
>Ga0268262_10004339_pt1 | contig 14726 bp, 16 predicted proteins | sample TergutNc150P3_FD_190354 | JGI IMG/M metagenome (GOLD analysis project Ga0268262, IMG submission 190354) | Nasutitermes corniger P3 segment gut microbial community from laboratory colony in Florida, USA - Nc150 P3 (SPAdes) (version 2) | ecosystem: Host-associated > Arthropoda: Insects >... | reverse complement strand
ACAAATAAATAAAATTGACAAAATAAATATAATTTATTAAAATAAAATATAAAATATAACATTTATAAAAAATAATTTTATGAAGAACAGAAGGGAAGATAAAAGGGGCTTTTTCTGCAACCTCAACAGGTCGGTAAGTGCAATATTAGAAAAGAATATTCCTATAAAAATGGTTTGAAAGATGTTTTTGAATATGAAATAATGTAAATACATTATTCTATAAACTTGATAAATGGGAGTATTTTGAAAATGATGAGAAATCCTGTAGAAACGATAGGTAATTTAATTGATAAACAGGGAGTTAGTTTTATAAGTTCTGTAGATGAAAACGGTTTCCCCAATACTAAAGCAATGTTAGCTCCTTGTAAAAGAGAGGGAATAAAAATATTCTATTGGCATACAAACAGTCCATCAATGAGAATAGAACATTATAGAAAAAATCCAAAGGCGTGTATATATTTCTATGACAAAAGATTTTTTCGAGGTGTAATGTTAAAAGGTAAAATGGAAGTATTGGATGACAAAAAAACTAAAAAAGAATTATGGAAAGACGAATATGAAAAATATTATACAGGCGGAAAAGATGGTGGGGACTTTATTGTAATAAAATTTACGGCAGAAACCGGAAGATATTACAGTAATTTTAGTTCAGATGATTTTATAATAGAATAACTGAAATATAAAACGGCCCAAACGTCGCATAACAGGACGTCGGCGACGCACGGTGCCAGACATAACATCATAAACTTAAGAAGAATATAACCACGGAGGTCATGGAGTACCACGGAGTTTTGATATAAAAATCTTTTATTCCTCCGTGAAACTCCGTGTACTCCGTGGTAAAAAATTCTTAAGTAAACGTATATGGTGCCAAACACCAGTTTTAGCCCCGCGGCATCTCTTCCGGCTGACCTTTACCGACATAGGTGGCAGTATACGTTCTGTCACATTGACTACAACCGCAATAAGGCGGCACAGGGGGCAGCGCGGGGCTGCCAAAATATTATGGGATTCTTCGACGGAGCAGACCAGGGAGAAAACGCAAAAACCAGGTGTACAGTAATAGCCGCACGGCACGATAAACATGAGAACACGCTCATAGTAGACTTACCCATAGTTTTCAATAATGCGCAGAGCCGTGCGGGGGCTGCGTAGTCGAATTCCCCCATCTGTTTTGGCAGCCCCGCGCTGCCCCCTGTGCCGATTTACGCAGTAAATGCTGTTACCCTGTGACCCATATTGACACAAGCCCCCCGGCTATGTAATAACAAAACTATGAATCCATTGGCAGATGAACTAAATACGATCCTTAAAGGAACTATTGCGGACAGACTCCTTTCCGATCTGGGGCGGCGTTATTATTTTCCCAAAGGCATTATCGCCCAGTCAACCGAGGCAAAAAAAGCCGCGACGCTGGCAAACGGCACTATCGGCATGGCCTATTCAGGCGGCAAGCCGTTGATACTCTCGGCTATTGCCGATAATATGGCGTCTCTTACTCCCGAAGAATCGGTGGCTTACGCTCCCACCGCCGGAGTGGAAAAAGCAAGAACAGCCTGGAAAAATCTGATAATACAGAAGAATCCTTCCCTGGACCCCGCGCATATTTCCCTTCCCGTCGTTGTGCCGGGGCTGACCTCCGGCCTTTCCTGTACGGCGGATATGTTTTTCGACAAGGGAATCGGACTGCTGTCCAGCGATCCCTGCTGGGAAAATTACAGCCTGATTTTTGAAGTGCGCCGGGAGGCGGAACTTATCCCCATTCCCTTTTTCAGCACAGGACCGGGACTCGACATAGAAGCAATCCGTGCGGCGGTACGGCAGCAGGCGAAAAGCGGCGCGGTGCGGATATTATTCAATTTCCCCAATAACCCCTCCGGCTACTCTCCCACCGTTGCGGAAGAAGAAGCCATCGTCTCCATCATTCGGGAAACCGCCGATAACGGGGCCGATGTGCTGGTGATCTGCGATGACGCGTATTTTGGCCTGTTCTATGAAGATAATATTTCGCCGGAGTCACTGTTCGTCCGTTTTGCCAATATTCACGACCGGGTGCTGGCAATCAAGATTGACGGCCCCATTAAAGAAGATTACGTCTGGGGCCTCCGCATGGGTTTCCTTACCTACGCTTCAAAAAATTTAAATCAGACTCATCATGACGCGCTGGTGAAAAAACTTATGGGGGCTATCCGCGCATCGGTTTCCTCCGCCAATACCAGCGCCCAGCACCTCATGCTGAAAGCAATGGAAGACCCCCGCACCCTCGGCGAAAAAGCCAACTACCGCGCCCTGTTGCAGCGCCGTTACAATCTGGTAAAAGATTTTATCAAGGCGCATCCCCATAATCCGGTACTGCAGCCCCTGCCCTTTAATTCAGGTTATTTTATGTGCTTCCATTGCAAAACAGACGCCGAAACCCTGCGGCAGGAACTGCTGACCAAACACGGCATCGGCGTCATCGCCCTGGGCGAACACTGTATCCGCGTCGCCTTTTCCAGCATAGACGAGGATAAAATTACCGCGGTGTACCAGAAGATTTATGATGTCGCGGCAGTAGCCAAATAACAGCTTGCATTAATCCCGCGTCAACTGCCGGTTGATCGGAAACAGAATACCCACCATTAAATATATCCCAATTCCCAGTTTTAAAAGAACAGGAAAGCCGCTGGCTACGGAAAGAAGGCGGGCCATCGCGCTTCCCACAAGGGAAAGGCCGCCGTTCATGCCCCATGCCCAGGGAAGCAGATGCGGTTTTGTTTCCTGAAGGCTGTCCAGGCCGTTTGGATACGGAATACCCATAAAGAAAGCCGGAGGGGCGATTATTAACGCCGAAACCAAAAACCGCGTCATCATGGAGGAAGAATGGAACATCGCGAGGAAGTCATCCAAGCCGAAAATGTAAAACAAAAACCCTCCCGCAATCAGAGCGCAGGCCGCCGGAACGACAAAAACCCTGAAGCGTTTTAACAGACCGCTGGTAATGTTTCCCAGAGCGGAGGAAATTAACATTACGGTAATCACCATGCTTGTTGAATATGTCGGGTTGGAAAGAAATACCGCAAGACGCTGGATAAGGTATATCTCTATGAGCATATACCCCAGCCCCAGTCCGGCAAAATACAAAATTATTCCAACAGTGCCCCTTCTTTTGGTGAACAGGGTTTTTCTTTTGCCAATAACAGGGATTAAAATTACAATAAGGCCGAATATACACGCCTGAATTAACATCGCAAAGAGAAGGAGGTATCCCCATTCTTCTGAAATATCCCGCAGTTGATCCAGATACATCGGCAGTTCTCCCATTTTCAAAAACCCGGTGTAATAAGGACGGGGATCGGTAATGGGCCGGATATCAAAAATATAGGCGTCTTCTATTTTTTTTGCCTCTCCCGCGAAGAAAAAGGGAATGACCGTTCTGTACATATCCGCATTGGTAATGGTTTCTGTTTTTTCCTTATCCGCGCCAGAATCAACAAACTGATTACGGTAATTTGCCATAAGTATATTAATATCGCGTAACGGTAAATCAGTTTCGGGAGCGTAAAAAAGATCAAAAGAACATTTCTTGACAAATTTATTGAGGTCGTTAAGATCGCGCGGCGTAAACGCCCCTCTTTTAACAAGAATAGTTGAGGTAGACCGTAAAAGCCCGAATGAATACAGGCATTTTTCGGGTTTTTCAAAACCGGCTTCATTCATCGCGCGGATTATGGTATTAAGAAGACGCGGTACGTTCCGCGGCGGGTTCAGCCTGTCCCAGACCGTTACCGAAAGAATGCCGCCGTCTTTAAGGCCGCTGAAATAATCCTTAAAAGCCTCTACCGTGTACTTAAAATCTTCGTGTACCGTGTATCCTCCCGAATCCGTAAGACCGACAGAATCAACCAAACTTATTTCGATTAAATCATAAGAACCTTCGGTATTGACGCAATGCGACCGGCCTTCGCCCCTGATTACTTTTATTTTATCCGTCTCCAGAAGATTGCCGGTAAAGCGGGAAACAGAAGGATCATCCCGCAAAAGATGGATTATTTCCGGCGAAGGTTCGGTAATGTCAATGGAGCGCGCTCCGTTGTACAGGGCGACATTCGCGTTTATTCCGCCGCTGAGGTTTACCAGCAGTACGTCAGGTTCGGAAATCATGGAGTAGGGAGCCGCCATCGGAAGATAGTCCATGTAAATTTTTTCATCTTCTTTTAGATGACCCATTATTCCAATGGGACCTGAACCGTCAATAAATAATCCCCAGTAAAGCTGAGTGGGCAGATTCTCAATGCTGAGGACAGCGTTATCTGAAAGTCCCGGGGCGAAATGAAAATATCTTGACGCGTAAACATGAAATTCCCCGGCAGGTCCGTTGGAATGATGAACAAGGGTAGAATCCGCGTATCTGCGCACATAACTTATGTCTTTATAGTCGGAAATCCTGATGTTCCCATAAAAGAAAAAAAGAAAAATTGACCCCAATGTTGTTATACAAAGACCGATAACATAGGGAACCGGAAAACGCAATTTTCCGTCCTTGCGGCAGGAGCTTAAAAGAGCGGCAATAATGGTAAGGACGAGAACCGGCAGCAAAAGGTACTGCGGCGGAAGAAAAAACATAAACAGAACAATAAACAGGCCGCCCGCGCCGGAGCCTATCATGTTCCAGAAATACACGCGCTGGATTTTATCGCTTAACGTAATAAACGCGATGCCGACAAACGCCGCAATTATAAAGAAAGGAAGTCCGTAAATAACATAATAGGCCCCGATAAACCAAAGCTGCCGTGAATCCGAAGCGAGAAATATCGGATTAAACGGAACTTTTTGCGCGATAATAACCGCTCCCGACATAAACAGCGGAAGCAAAATCGCCAGAATTGACATGTACATTTCCGGCCGCCGCCTGACCCGTTCTTCAACAAAAGTAAGAATAATCCCGGCAAGCCCGATCCCCAGGAGAGCGGTAGAAATAACCAGCGAGCCAAAGTTTGACCAGCTTCCAACCGAAAAAACCCGCATAACATAGAGTTCAAACGCTATTCCCGCCGTAGAAATAAAGAATAACGCGGCTAATTGATTTCTTTTCATCTGGTACAAAATATATCAAATAATGAGGGTTCTTTCAATATATTCGATTGTTGACATAAATCCTTATAGTCTTTACATTCTAGAGTATCAACATGACAGATATTTTTATTAATTTTTTTAAAAAATCCATACCGGCTTCTTTGGTATTTTCCGTATTTTCCGGCGTCGTAATCGGCACGTCGTTCGGGCTTTCCATTCCGCTGATAGTGTTGTCCCATTCCGAAAAGGTAGCCAGTTATGAAGAAGTTGCCGCGATCTCAATGGTAGAAGACGCTTTGCGGCTGGCCGGCAGGTCAAATTCAGAAGAAGAAGGTTTTAGCTATATTACCCTTCCCGGAGTACAAAAATATGACGGCCCCCGTCTTGCCCAGTCCATGCCCATTGAAACCAAGGAAGCCTGGCTTTCATGGATGAGCAAAAACCGCGGCGACGACCCTGTTTTTCTTGAACAGCGCTGGGATTGGGCGCAAAATCTGGTAATGACGTCAGAGCTTAAGCGCCCCGAAGACGTAAGGGCGTTTTTGCTGACGCCAAGGGAGCATTTTGTCAGGGCTCAGAATAAGGGGCTTGAATACGCCGATACATGGCTTCCCATCGGGTACGGGGCGACCATTACCGATCCGGACATTGTTTCCATGATGACCACCACCCTCAATGTTAAGCCCTGGGATAAAGTTCTGGAAATTGGGACCGGTTCGGGGTACCAGTCCGCAATCCTTTCCTATTTAACCAAAGATGTCTACTCTATTGAGATAATCAGGCCTCTTTTTGTGGAAACAGACGCCCTTTACCGTAATCTGGAAAGGAATTTTCCCTCTTTTTCCGTCATTAACCGGAAATTGGGCGACGGATATTACGGCTGGGAAGAATACGCTCCGTTTGACAAAATCATAGTTACCTGCGCCATAGACCACATTCCGCCCCCTCTCCTGAGGCAATTAAACTCCGGCGGGATCATGGTTTTGCCCCTTGGCCCTCCAAATCGTCAATATATAATGGAAATAGTGAAAAATGAGGAAGAGGACGGCTCCATTACCCTGAGCCGCAGGGACGTCTACAACGGTCAAAGCGTCAAATTTATCCCTTTTAGGGATGAAGGCGGGACTTCTTACAGTACTCCTGTTACTGAGGTTCCCGAATAACGATAAATTACTGGACAAAAGATGCCGAAAGTCTTATTATATGAGGACGGAAAGAGTTTATTCGCGACAGAAAATCACCAGGTATCGGCGTATATCCTATATAAATATGAGGCGGGATATGTTTATGACTAAGCGGCTTTCCGCTCTGGGAAGCGGAATTCTGAAAACTTTAATCTCTCTTTTTTCCCGGTTATGGGGCATAATGCGGTATAATCCGCTGTTCAGAAAAATTGCGTTTGTTTCCTGTATTACGGCAGTTTTTGCGGGAGCTGTTTTTCTGGTTTCATTTGCCGTTATTTCTCCCGAATTACCTCCCGGAAATCTGTTTTCCGTTATAAATGACGTCTCGGGAAGCCGGAAATCTGACAACGCAATGTCTCATGTCGTACTCTCTTCCGATGATGATGATTGGGCGGTTTTAACCTTATTTGACGGTACGGAAGTTGAAACAGGCGCAGGCTCTCAAGCCCAGGATCGTTCCAGAGACTTTGAATATCCGGTAAGACCGGGAGAAACATTGTCTGAAATTGCCTATACCTATGACGTTTCCTATGACTTTCTCGCGTGGTACAACAAAATAACCAACGCAAACCGTATCCGGGTAGGGACGGTAATCGTTATTCCTTCCCTGGCCAATATCGAAAATAATAAACAGGAATATCAGAAATATAAAACAAAAAAACGGCAGGCCGCGTCACCCGCAAAAACAACAAAACCGGTCAAAAATATCCAGATTGCCTATGAAAGCCTGAATAACGGAACAGGTTCGGGGGTAACAGTCCATTTTTCGATAGTGAATCCCCCTTCCGAACTCAAGTCTTATGAATGGGATTTGGGAGACGGAAAACGCAGTTTCCGGGAAAATCCCAGTAATGAATATTCTCAGCCGCGGACATATCCTGTCCGCCTTACAGCCCAGGACAATGCGGGCAATATTTACAAGTCAAACCCCCTTTATATTGATATTCCGTATCCCGCTTCCATGTCGGAACACAGTACCACCAAATTTGTTACCCTTTCTTCTCCCGATGACTATTTTGTGGTAAACGGAGCCATAATAAAGGTCGCCCGTTATGCCAATATGGAAGACGTGCTGGATTTAAGCGAATCAGATCAGGTCTTAAGTAAGGCGCGGTTTAAGAAAAGCGGTTATTTTGGCGTTACAGTCCGTGAAAACAACGGAAGAGACCAGTACTATTCTGTTTTTGTGAGCCCGGTGCCAACGGTGCATGTCGATCTTGCGACCAGCAATTTTAACTGGTACAGGACGCAGTTTAACTCCGGTACTCCTTCCAACTGCGGACCGGCTTCGGCATCCATGGGAATAAGCTGGGGAACCGGGAAATATCACCCGGTATCCGCGGTACGCCAGTTTATAGGCTGGCAGGGAGACGGCGGAACCAGTTTTGAAGAACTTTTAAGGGCTATTAAAAGCCAGGGTGTTTCAGCCGATTTACAGCCGTTAAAAACAATGCAGGATATCAAAAATCTCATAGATTCAGGTTCTATAGCGATTATTCTTTTTCACACAGACGGGGTCAAGACTGCCCGCCATGATCCGAAATATGATCTTTTTGGAAAGTACTATAACGATTCTGTCGGTCATTATGTGGTTTTAAAGGGTTACTCCATGAACGGTGAATATGTGGTGATCCATGATCCCATACCAAGCGACTGGGGTTCCAACAGTTTCCGGTATGGGGACGAAATCAGCATGATGGGGCGTAACCGCTATTTCAGCACCAATGAAGTTTTACGTTCTCTGCGCCGCAATGATATGATCGTAGTACCCTGTTTAAATTAATATTCACGATAACGCTTCGGCGTCAGCCGCCTGCCGCTCAACCGTTCAAAATCAGGTCGTCAAGATCGCCAAATTCCGGCATTTGCCGGTAAAGAGGGCCCTTATTGGTTGCGTGTACCGAATCAAGATCCTTAACCCTGGTGTACAGTTCGCAGAGCAGTTTGGCAAAGAGTTCCAGATTAGCGGTAAAAGTGTTCACCGCCATGTCCCGCATCACCCTGTCCGAGCCGCCTGATCCTCCCTCACTCAGACGGTACCTGAGGGAAGGGGCAACTTCGCGGCGGGTAGCGACAATAAACCTTGCCGTAGCGGCAATTTGACGGTACAACTCGTCAAGGTGAAAACCCTCGTAGCGGTACTGCTCAAATTTCTCAGTGAGGCTTTCAATATTGTCCCAGGTTGTCTTGTCCAACTGCAACTGCAAGAGGGCAGGCCGTATATAGCGGTTTGATATATTAGTCTTGTAATGCTCGCCAATACGTTCTATCAGGCGCATAACTTGAGCATCTTTTATTTGTTCCAAAATGCCTCCTTGCAGACATAATTTACAAATATCTTCTCTTTTAATATAATGTTTTTTGGGCTGATTGGCAAGTAATGAAGGGAAAAATGAGAATAATTCGTAAAAAATGGTCAACTTTACCCCTGTTGTTGGCATGGGCGGCGCTCAGCGCCGTTTCCTGTTCTTCCGGCAGAAATAAAACCGCCATACTCTGGTCGGACCGGCCTGAATTCGCTTTTTATGGAGAATATTTCAACGCGGTTCAGGATCAATACAGAATCGAAACCCATTATTATGACTTTCCCGCCCAAAAGCTGAAGGAAAGCGGCTCCACTCCTGACATTGTCGCGGGAAGCTGGCTGAAATGCGTTTCGGCGCGGGTCTTTTTCAGGCCGCTGGACAAGCTGTACAAGCGAAATACCTCTTTTCAAAATGACTTTTACCCGCGCCTTTTGTCCCTGGGAAATGTTGACGGAAAACAGTACCTGCTGCCGGTGTCATTCAACGCTCCCATGGTGATCTTTGCCCGCGACAAGGGTGGGCAGCTTTCCAACCCTTTTACCATTGGATTTGACGAGATGAAACAGTTGGGGAAAAATTTTAACGCCGAAACCAGGGGCGTATATACCAAAATGGGTTTTTCTCCTTCATGGGACGATAACTTTCTGTATATCACGGCGGAGTTGTACAATACTTCATTCAGGGAGGCTGATCCTGTTGCATGGGATCCCGCCGCCCTTGAGCAGGCGATGAGTTTCGCCTACAACTGGATATGCGAAGCCAATACCAGCATTCAGGCGGTAGATGACTTTACCTTCAAGTATTTTTACATTCCTCCGGCAAAGCTTGCCCTTTCGGGCCGGATACTGTTTACCTGCATGGACAGCGGCAGTTTTTTTACCCTGGCGGAAGACCAGCAGAATAACCTTGATTTCCGTTGGCTTGCCGAAAAGGATGCTATACCGCTTGCCGAAAAAACGGTCTATCTTGGCCTTGTTAAAAAAGGGAAAGCGCCCAGAGCCGCTGAAGCCTTCCTCCGCTGGTTTTTCAACGCGGACACCCAGCGCTATCTTCTTGAAAGAAGCCGGCAAAACCGGCTGGCCGAAACATCCTTCGGTATCAGCGGGGGCTTTTCCTCCATGCGCCCGGTTACCGAACAAGTCTTCCCCCAGTTTTACCAGGGCCTGCTGGGGCATATGCCGCCGGCGGAATTTCTTTCACCGCCCAACGTACTCCCCATCAACTGGATGACGCTGAAAGAACGGGTCATACTCCCCTACCTGCACGAACGCTCCCGGCAGCCGGACAATGATGGAATTTACCCGTTGGAACGTCACATAACGGATTGGCTGCGGATTAATCGATAGAGGAAAAAAATCGGTGACAGACTTTTTATTTGTTACTGGCGTAAATGGGTATTGTTTTTACCGGAACACTGGTACTATTAGAAGATTTTTTTGGTGAAGAAACAAGGCAATCCTGGTCGTATTTCCGCATTTCTTTGTCGCTGATTACTCCGGCTTTATACATTGATTGCGCATCCATGTGGCATACCATTAAAAGCTCGCTTTTATATTTTCCTTTCCATTCCACGTCATTTTCCATTTTTATCTCCTCATATTATTTCCAATAAAGTACCGTTCATCAGTTGTATTTTTATCTGTTCATCAGATTGGGCAAAATATTTTTTTGCCTGCCTTTTCATGACTTTTAACTCTCCCTTGTTTATATTATCCAATGTTGACTTAGCAAAACCATAACGAAAAAATGTCCGTTCACCGTTTTTGAAAAACACAATAACCCGATACCCTCCCGCCTTTCCCTCGCCGGGACGGGCTATTCGTACTTTATAAACGCCGCCTCCCAGATCAGCGTCGGCCTGACCGGTCTCAAGGACATTATTCACTATGTCCTTGAGTTCGCTGTCTTGTATACCCTCTTTAGAAGCAAATCGGGTAAACCAAGGGTTTTTGAATATCCTCACTTACCAATAATACTCGAAAAAAGCAGTAATTTCAAGGAAAAAAACAGGTTGAAAGGTCAGGCACAATTAGGGTCTTCTCTACTTCCTCCAACAAGAATTCTCTTGCAACTGTCGCCGTGAGTGCAGTAAAATAATTCTAATGAGCGAAAAAACCGCCCAAAACAGACAGAATCCTCCTTACGGGTATCGGGTATCGGGTATCGGGTATCGGGTATCGGGTATCGGGTATCGGGTATCGGGTATCGGGTATCGGGACAAGTCCCCCATTATACTTAGAACACACATAGATTCGTGTCAACTATCTGACAGTAGTAGATCCATCCAACCATATTTCTCTCACCATTTTGGAAAATCGCCGTCCTCTTTGAGGAACGGCTTTTTTATACATCAAACAAGAAAGGAGTTTTAAGATGAAAAACAAGAAAACAGTTTTATGGTTCGCCATAATAGTAATGGCGATAATTCCGATTTACGCCCAGCAGTACAACCCAGAAAGTGATTTTAAGTTTGATTGGGACAAATATGTAAAAGACGGCATAATGATTGACAAATATATTGGTTCAAAAAAAGAAGTCAGTATTCCCCCAAGCATACAAAATACTCCAGTTACCAGAATTGGAAAAAACGCTTTTCACAACAACGACAACATTACCAAAGTAACCATACCTAACAGCGTAACCATTATTGGGGAAGAGGCTTTTAGTGGTTGTTACAGACTTACCAGTATAACCATCCCTAACAGTGTTACCTACATTGATTACCGCGCTTTTTGCGCATGTACCAGCCTTACCAGCATAACCATAGGAAATGGCGTTATCAGAATTGGGCGTGAGACTTTTCGCTTTTGCAGCAAACTTACCAGCATAACCATACCCAACATAAGGAAAACTGCACGTTTTACCTAATTACAGAATATACAGTTTCCGTAAATGCTTATCCCATAAAGAATTAGCGTTGCTAATGAAGTACGCAAAATTTATGGGAATTCGGTGTAATCATTAATGACATCATATTCCCAAAAAGAGGTAGTTATGAAGATTCATAATGATTTTACCTTGTATTTTCGGGTTGCCCCTTCGGGGAAACGGGTCGTGTATTTCTATGCTTATGACGAAAACGGCAGGCGGACGCAGGGCAGGTCTACCGGGCAGACCACTAAAACAGCGGCAAGGGTGCTGGTGAACAGGCTTTTGAAAGAAGGGGCTTTGTTGCCGAAAAAAGACGATGTGCCTACCTTTGGCGAATACGCCGTGAACTGGTGGGATTGGGAAAAATGCGAATACCTGAAAAAAAGACGGAAACGGGCTAATTTGACCCAAAGTTATTCCGACCACATGAAGCGGAATTTGGATAAAGTCGTGCTGCCGTATTTCAGGAATATGAAAATGGACGCCATTACCCCGGCGATTATCGAGGCGTTTCTGGACAGCCTCATCAAACAAAAATATAAGAATACCACGATTAACGGCTATTACGGTACTTTCAAGACTATGATGATTGAAGCCGTCGAGCGCGGGATTATTACCGCCGACCCTACCGCCAAAGTTGAACGGCTGATAAATGACCGCGATGAAATCAAGATTATCACTCCTCTTGAATTCAAAAAGCTGTTTGTCGGGGACTGGCGCAAAGTTTGGGAAGACAACCGCATCTGTTGTACCGTGAACAAACTGGCGGCGTTGTCGGGCATGAGGGTGTCCGAGATTTTGGGGCTGAAAGGGAGCTGCCTGTTCAACGATCATATTTACGTCTGTATGCAGCATGACATATACGGTTACAGGCCGACAAAAACGAAAGACAAACATAACATACCGCTTCCGGCTTCCCTGATTGACGATTTGAAACTGTTGAAAGAAAAGAGCGGGGACGGCTATCTGTTTTCCACTGACGGCGGTGGCAGCCCTATTTGCAGGAAAACGGTTTTAATGTATCTTCGCAAGGCGTTAATGAATATCGGAATTACTGCCATTGAGATTAAAGAGCGGAATTTGCATATTCACGCATGGAGGCATTTCTTCAATACGGAGATGTTAAAGGGCGGGATGACCACGGAACAGGCGCAGGCGATAACCACGCATAAGAGCGAAAGGATGACGGAACGGTACACGCATTTTGACCCGCTTGAATTTGTAAAAGCGAAGGAAATTCAGGAAGCCTTGTTACAGCCTGTTGACGAAAAACCGCAAGTACAGCCTACGGGAAAAAAGGAACTGCCGCCGAATGTGTTTTCTTTCCCTGTGTCCGGCATACCGCAAGAAGAACGGAAACAGGCATAAGTTTACCCGCCGTTAGTAAACGGCGGGTTTTTCACCTTTTAGAATGTTCGACCTAGTACAAATAAATTCATAGCCGGACATACCGAATAAAGGCGGCGTAAGACAGAAAAATCCGGCGTACCCTCTTACACGATACTTGACCGGACGGGTCGGGTTGGGGGCAAAAAGCCTACAAATCCTCACTACGATTACTTTCCCCTTCACCGGCTAATGACTGATTATGTAATCTGTCTAATACTGCATGCAATAAAAAGATTTTAAGCAGTTACGAATGAAATAATAGCGACAACCGCATGAAAAATTATTTGATAAAATCAGGATTTTTTTTCTTACAGGCTTAATTCTAAAATTGTGCAAAAGTCCTATTTAATTTTGAACTGGCAGATCGTACTTTTATTTACATAAAGCTGTCTACTGACAACATCTGTCTGCTGGCGGTGGGTGAATATGACGGATTATAAGAAAACGTTTGTAAAACTTGCCGCTCCCGAAAATTACAGGAAACTACTATATGTTTCTGAATTGTCAGACCGTATTTTAATTATATACGAGGTGAAATATGACTAACGGTGAAAAGACGGCTGTGAATTTACCTTTTACTGAAATTTGCACTAATTCCGACTTTCTTTACAAAGCGGGGAACCATATTTTTAAAATGTATGGCAATGGCGGGATTATTTTCAAAATCTCGCCATTGGGCTGGTACTGTTCGTGATGATGGACAGGTAATTTTTATGTATGTGGGGTGAAGCACGGTGGCCTGAAAAAAACGGTTGTGGAACAGAAAGCTGATGAGTCATAAAATCGGGCTTTTCCCTGGCTGGCTGACCGGATGCAAAAAATATTGGTTGTTTATGGGCAAATTTTCCAAATTTACCTATAAGCAGGTAAGCAGAGGACAGTCATGTTTTATCAAGGGAATGTGAAAATTAGACTTTTCCCTAATTTTTTTCCGAGTTTTTAGGGGTTAAATTTTTGAGTATGCGGGGGGATCATGGAAACTTATTGGAAAGTGAACGAGGTGGCGGCGGCGATACAAGTATCGGAACAGACCATATACCGCTATGTGGCGCATGGGGAGATACCTTTTCATAAACTGAACAGGGCTGTGCGATTCAAGCCTTCTGAGATTGAAAGCTGGATGGAAAGCAGGAAGACGGGTACAGCGGCGAATGGAAATGGAAGCATTGGTGGGGAGGAGAAATAATGGGCGGGGTGTTGGCGCTGTCCAGGGCGGCGGAACTGCGTACGGAGATACAGAGACGGCTTGAAATGTCAGGTTTTGAAGACGTTACGGTTACGGACGAGGAAAATGAGGCGTTGAATACGGTTATCTGCAACAAGAAACCCCGTCTGGTCATTATTGACAGTTGGTTTTATCAGGACGGGACACCGTACAGGGTCGGCGAACTGATAAAGCTGTTTCCAAAACTGAATATCGCCGTTGTTTCCGTCCATGACTTCCCGGTGAGCCGCGCCCCGTGGTTCATCTGGGAGGGGGCGAAGTCATACCTTAGCTTGTGGGAAGGGTATGGGGAATTTCAACGGGGCTTGCGGATTGTGCGGGAAGGGAAACAGTATATTTCACCGAAGGTTCAACGCCTGATTGAACATTGTGAGGAATGGCCGGATACCAAAAGCAGAATGACCAAACGGCAAAAGGAATGCCTTGTCATGTTATGCTGCGGGCTTATCCCTGTCCAAATCGGGGAAATACTGCATATATCCAGAAGTACGGTTTATAACCACCTGAACAGTTTATACAACGCTTTTCATGCGGGCAGTCGTGAAGAGATGATTGCGCTTGCATGGGAGATGGAACTGGTAACTCCCCAAGATATTCGGCTTTATAACAGGAAAAAAGAATGCTTGCCGCTTCCTGAATGGGCGGCGGTGAAATGGAAATGCGACAGGTTTTATTTTTAGTGCCAATTAAATGTTC
>Ga0268262_10004338_pt1 | contig 14727 bp, 11 predicted proteins | sample TergutNc150P3_FD_190354 | JGI IMG/M metagenome (GOLD analysis project Ga0268262, IMG submission 190354) | Nasutitermes corniger P3 segment gut microbial community from laboratory colony in Florida, USA - Nc150 P3 (SPAdes) (version 2) | ecosystem: Host-associated > Arthropoda: Insects >... | reverse complement strand
ATCTTCGAAGACCAGTTCAGTCAATGGAACACCGCCTACGAAAAGACCCTTGTACCCCACATTCCCCAGCTAACCGCCGAAAAAAACCGTGTGCGCCTCTCCACCGAGCGTGCCCTGCGCCATTTCATCAACCGTTTTCTGCGCTTCGAGCCCGTAACCGACCTTGACCGTGACAAAATGCGCATTCCCAACCGTGATTTGATACGCACTCCGCACATCGACGTAAAAGAAGTCGTGGAGTTCGAGCTCAAACTGCGCAATATCCGTGAGGTGCTGGTCAATTTCTGGATTAAAGGCCAGACCCACAAAGCGAAACCCGCAGGCTATGATGGGGCCGTCATCGTCTGGGACGTACTCGACACCCCTCCAGCAACGGTCAGCGACCTCACCCTCCACACAATGGCAAGCCGCACCCCCCACGCTCTCGAATTTGACGAGACCGAACGCGGACGCACAGTTTATATCGCCCTGTCGTGGCAGAACGAGCGAGGCCAAATCGGCCAATGGTCGGAAATACAAAACGCAGTCATTCCCTAACACTTAACCCGCAAATACTGATAATCGTCCGCAGGAGCAGCGCAAAGCCCTTCCGGTGCTTAGTGGCGTGGCATTAGTCTACGCACACTTTGGTGTGGCTGCATCGGCAATACACGCCAAGATCACCGGCAGGGCTTTGCTCCGCTCCTGCCAGAAATATTCGATTATTGCGGGTTAACAAACTTCAACGAAGATTGCCGCATAGAATGATTTCGGCAGAAAGCAAAAAAATCTTCCGGCGTCAGCGCAAACCCCTTCCGTCTTTTATAGCGGCATCGACCTACCCCTGATAATCTTAAGACGGGCAGGGCAAAGCCCCTGCGGTGATCTTGGCGTGCATTCAATAAAGGCGAGGCCAAAGCCTCCGTAAATAAATTTCACGACACTAAGCACCGCAGAGGCTTTGCCCTGACGCCGTAAGATAATTATGTCGAATCGCCAAAAGGGATTTGCTCTGCTCCTTAATAATGGAAAACAGCGTTTTTTCCGATATAATAACAAACAATGAATAATTTATTGGTATTATACGGCGGCAGCCTGTCCGGCGAAGCCTTCGAGCCGCTTTACGACAGCAAAAACAGTGTCAGCCTTGCGGTAAAACAGGCGCAAGAGTTCCCCGGCGTAAAAAAAACAGTCTTTCTCGCCTCGCAAGGTGATTTTTCTTTTCTGACGGACGTACAAATCGAACAAAGAGAAACGTGGACAAAACGGAGCGTACTGGAAAAGATTTCGGAATTACAGACGGACTTTGACTGCATATATTTCGCCTACGCCGACTGCTCCTTCCTTGACCCGGAGCTGGCAGGTAAAATCGCCGAAAGGCACTTGCGCTACTCCGCCGAATATTCTAACGCCGACGGCTGGCCCTACGGTCTCGCCCCCGAAATACTGTCCCCGGGAACAGCCGGAATCCTCGCCAAAATACTCATAGACGACGAACCTGTGGACAGAGACACGCTTTTTTACGTCATTCAGAAAGACATCAACGCATTTGACATCGAGACCGAAATCTCGTCCGTTGATTTACGCTGCCACAGAATCAACTTCTGCGCCGACTCTAAAAGAAACCTGCTGCTTCTGAATAACTTTATCGCCGCAAACGGCAAACTCCCCTGCGCCTCCGATGTCGAGCGCATTATCGAGAAACAGCCTGAAATACTGCGCACCCTGCCGAACTTCTACCCCATTCAGGTTTACGGCGGATGCCCTCAAAAATGCGCAATTTGCCCCTACCCTACAGTTACAGACGCACAAGGACGCAAGGATTTTATGGATGTCGGCCGCTTTACAGAGCTTCTCGATAAAATCGCCGCCTTTTCAGGGGACGCCGTTATCGACCTTTCCCTTTGGGGCGAGTTAAGCCTTCACCCTCAAAAAATGGAATTGATAGAAGCGGTCGTTTCAAGAAACTGCCTCGCTCTTGTTATCGAAACGTCTGGGCTTGGCTGGACGGCGGCGGAAATTGAAAGAAGCCTGGAGCTTTCAAAAAGTTATGAAAAAAGAAAGAACCCTCTCCCTCCCCTTTCATGGATTGTCTCTCTTGATACTGCTGACTCGCAGCGTTACAAGGAACTGCACGGCGGCGGATTTGCCGAAGCGTCCGACTGCGCAAAAAAACTTCTTTCCCTCTTTCCCAAAGATTGCTATGTACAGGCTGTCAGGCTCAAGGGCTTTGAAGACGACACTGAAAAGTTCTACCGTTACTGGAAAGAAGCGGCTCCTTCCGAAAAAAACATCATTATCCAGAAGTACGACGACTTTTGCGGCGCATTGGAAAAGCAACAGGCTTCGGACATTTCTCCCGTCATACGCCAGCCATGCTGGCACATTATGCGTGACATGCCTATTTTAATTGACGGCTCTGTCCCTTTATGCAAAGAAGACCTTACGGCATTAAAAGACGGTGAAAAAAACGGAATGCTCGGCAACGTATTTACAGATTCCCTTGAAAGCGTCTGGCAAAACGGAATGCCGTATTATATTGACCACTGTAAAAAAAATTATCCTAAACTATGCTCGGAGTGCGATGAATACTATACCTACAACTTTTAATGAAAAAATAACTCGCTATACCGCCGTAGGCGGAAAAGAGCGCATAGCCTCAACAGGTATTTCCGCCGTAATACTGAACTGCCCGGGACTGCCTCGCAGATCGTTACTTCAGGAAATTGAGAAAACAGGATTTGACAATGTAATTTCAGTTGAGTCTCCGGCGCCTCATTACGACATCGAAGAATTGTCGGGGCGGTTTCCCTTTGTACGCTTTATATTGCCTGAAAAAGAAATAAACCTCGGCGAACAGATAAACCTCGCTGCCTGCGAAGTTGAAAGCCCGCTTTTCTTTGTTCTGCGCAGCGACATGAAAATTGTCGCCGGAGGAACAGCTAGGCGAATGGCTGAACGGTTATTTGTTAATCAGGAAGAGGCGGATATGTCGGCAGGAACGCCGAATCATGAAATAGGCTTTACAAGGCTTTGCACTGTCCCTGTAATCATGAACTCAAATTATGAAGTACTGCCGTCTTTATCAGCTCCGATGACTCACCGCAAAAAAATGAAAACAGTTTTAATGGAACCGGTAACAGACGGCGATTTAAGCCTTTATCCTTTTGACGGAATTGGAATATACGACCGTCAGCGTTTTATTCAAATAGGCGGTTACGATATAACAATCAACAAAACACATTGGCAGTTAATGGATTTCGGCTTCCGTGTATTTCTGTGGGGAGAAGAAATTGCCTTAAACTCGCATTATAAAGTTTCTTATGAGAGTGAATTGCCGTCGGAAGACTTTACACCGGAAGACAGTTACAGAAGATTCTATCTGAGGAATATTGCTCCTGTGTTCCGCAGAGATTACGCTTATTTGCCTTTTTACAAGTTTCTGTCATTTTTATACAGATCGGAAGATGATTTTTTTTCAGCGTGGGAAGAATTCCGGCAAAGCAGAAAATGGGTCAGGAAAAACAAATACAGGTGGAAATCTGACGCTCGAGGCGTAACCGGAAAGTGGGACAATTTGCCAATGAATGAGGGAACAAATTGACGGGAATTGTACTGCAGGCACGCCTTGATTCAAGCCGGCTTCCCGGGAAAGCTCTGCTTCTCTTGGACGGAAAGCCGCTTATTTACCGTGTAATGGAAGCGCTAAATAATGTTCCCGCCGATTTAAGAATACTTGCCTGCACGGAAGATTCCCTTTCAGCGTTTGCTCCGTTGGCGGAAGAAGCCGGTTTTCATACATTTGCGGGTCCAAAAGATGATGTTCTTGAACGTTTTTGCATGGTAATCAACCATTTTTCACTAAAGCGTGTTATCAGGGCGACAGGAGACAATCCCTTTGTCTTTGCCGATGCCGCTATGGCAATTAACGCTGAAGGCGCTGCGATAAAAGCGGATTATTCAGGTTATTCAGGACTTCCCCACGGCGCCGGAGTCGAAGCAATCTCGGCAGACGCACTTCTGTGCGCCGGAAAAGAAGCAACCTCGCCTTATGACCGTGAGCATGTCTGCCCTTATTTATATACACACCCTGAAATGTTCAGCCTTCACCGCCCTCTAGCGCCTCTGCGATGGCAGGGGCCAAATATACGTCTTACTGTAGATACTCAGGAAGATTTTGATCACGCAAAAGAACTTTACACCGCGCTTAAGGTTGAAAAATTCCGTCATTACGGTTATGCTATAATTAGTACATATTTTACTATTAAAAGTTCTTATGAAACTTGCACCCGGAGGTAATTTTTTATGGAAGAAAACAGGATTATAATTATTGTTCCGTCATTTGAACCCAAGCGCGGCGGAGGACATCTTACCAGGTGCATGAAACTTGCGGCGGATTTACGCGGCAGGGGAAAACAGGCTGTTCTTTTTATTTCTTCACAGTCAGACCCCAGCCTTTTTTTTCAATCCTTGAACCTCAATCCGCAATGGCGTATAACAGAAATTGATTTACAGCAAATCGTTCCTGATACGGTTGAATTTATAATTATCGACCGCTTTCAAACTCCTCAGGATGAACTTTTAAACTGGAAAAAAATCGCTCCTGTAATCGGTATTGACGAAGGCGGCGGCTACAGGGACAAGTTTGATTTCTTAATTGATGTCTTAACGCCGAAAAATTTCCATAAACCTTCCGCGAACATTACTTCTTCCTCCCTGTTAAGTTTTCCCAAGCGTCCGCTTCCGGTAAAACTGAGCGCTGAAAAAAAAATTAAAGTCCTTGTAAGTTTCGGACATGAAGACCCGACAGGACTTGGTGACACTGTCGCTTACAATCTTTCCTGTCAAAACAAAAGCGGAAATTTGGACATAGCGTTATTAAAAGGCGTTCTTCATACTTCAAATTCTTCACTAAAGAATGTACGTGTCATCGACGCGATTCCAAATCTCTCGGAACATCTCGGCGAATATGACATTGTCATTACCCACTACGGTATTACGGCATACGAAGCGTTATACGCGAAAACAGCGATTCTCCTTGTAAATCCTACAGCGTATCACGATAAACTCGCAAAAGCGGCAGGTTTCTTTACAGCAAAAAATCTTCCAAAAATTAATCAATCCTTTTTAAGAAAACTTAAAAATCACTGCGCTAAACAAGCGGCCGGACTCGATCTTGATAAAGAAAACAAAAATCTAGCGGATTTAATTGACGAATTTTCTCCGAAGGCAAACCGAAGCTGTCCTGTATGCGGCGGAGAACATTCTGAAACCAGTATTGCGCGTTTCCCCGAAGGTACATACCGCAGATGTAAAAAATGCGGCGTAATCTACATAGACAAAATTAAATCTCTGCCGTTAAATTACGATCAGGATTACTTTTTTGAAAACTATAAAAAACAATACGGAAAAACATATCTTGAGGATTTCCCCAATCTTACCGCAATGGCAAAGCGCCGGCTTAAAAAAATTAAATCATTAATGCCTGTTACGCAAAATGATTCTCTTTTGGACATTGGCTGCGCTTACGGTCCGTTCCTCGCGGCCGCAAAAGAAAAAGGGTTTTCTCCCTGCGGCATTGAGCCCGCCAGGGAAGCTGTCCGTCATGTGCAGAAAAAACTGCGGCTCACAGTAGTGCACGGGGCTTTCCCCAACACATGGTTCCCGGTTCCTACCTCACAATCGGGCCAATATGAGGTTGTCACTTTATGGTATGTAATAGAACATTTTGAAGATTGTTTAAAAGCTTTATCTGAAATACGAAAAGTACTTGAAATAGACGGCATCCTTGCTTTTTCAACTCCCTCTTTTTCAGGTATCTCCGGGCGTTCCTCTCTTTACAAATTCCTAGAAAAAAATCCCGCGGATCACTTTACAATATGGTCGCCAAAAATGTGTAAAAAAGCGCTCTCGCTTGCGGGATTCAAAGTAAAAAAAATTGTAATTAGCGGGCATCACCCCGAACGTTTTCGGTTATTTGGTAAACTCGCCGGTATTAAAATAAGTCCGTTTTATTGGATTCTTTTCCTGATAAGTAAAATATTCCGGCTTGGAGATACTTTCGAGGTTTACGCTGTAAAAAAAGAACTGGCAGCATAGTATTGTTATAAATTAGTCGCTTTTATAGACATTTCACATGTTGAAACATACCCATTCCATATTCGCGAATAATCATTTATAAAAAATTATGAAAGAAAAAATTATAATCCTCGGCGCCGGTGTTATGCAGGGACCGGTAATTAAAATAGCGAAAGAACTGGGATTTTTCACCATCGTTCTTGACGGCAGTTTACATGCTCCCTGCATTTCAATGGCTGATCAATTTGAACAGATAGATCTGAAAAGCAAGGAAGAAATTGAAACCTTTGCGCTTTTCACGCAAAACTCATCGGAACGTTTGGGAATAATGACCGCCGGAACTGATTTTTCCGCCAGTGTGGCATGGGTCGCGGAAAAGCTCGGTTTGCCCGGCATTCCTTACGAAGCCGCCCTTAACGCTTCTGATAAATCACGAATGCGCGCCTGTTTTAAAAAGGCGAATCTGCCTTCTCCTGATTTTATAACAATAACCCGTGAATACGACATTAACTCTGTCAACCTGCCCTTCCCGCTTGTAATAAAACCTGTTGACAACATGGGAAGCCGAGGCTGCCGTCGTGTGGACAGTATCGAAGATTTCCGCAAAGCCGCAAAAACCGCGCTTGGTTTTTCACGATCAGGCCGCGCCATTGTCGAAAGTTACATGGACGGCCCTGAATTTTCCGTAGACGCAATTGTCTGGCACGGTGAAATAACAATCTGCGGACTCGCGGACAGGCATATTTTTTTCCCTCCATATTTTATCGAAATGGGACATACTATGCCTACAGTAATTGAAAAAGAAAAACAGACCTCCATGCTGGAAACTTTTTGTGCCGGAATTTGTTCTCTGGGGCTTGCCGGAAAGGAAAATATAGGAGCCGCAAAGGGAGACATCAAATTTACCGTAAACGGCCCCATGATCGGAGAAATAGCCGCCCGTCTTTCCGGCGGTTATATGTCAGGCTGGACATATCCTTATTCGTCAGGCGCTTTGCCAATCAAGGGAGCGATCCTTGCCGCAATGGGGCGGAAACCAGAGGGTCTTGTTCCGGTAAAGAACTGGACATGCGCAGAACGCGCTTTTATTTCAATTCCTGGAACAGTTAAGGAAATTTACGGTATTGAACAGGCGCGGGAACAAAAGCATATAAACGATGTTTTTCTGCGTATTAAAGAAGGAGACAAAGTCTCATTCCCGGAAAATAACGTAACCAAATGCGGCAATATAATAGCAGCCGCTCAGGACAGAATAACGGCAGCCGGCGCGGCGGAAACCGCGGCGCGTTCAATCCTTATAAGGCTTGATCCCTCAGACTCAAAAACAAGTGAATTTTTGTCCACAACTACCGCTTTCCCGCCTGACGCCTTTCAAATAACTGATGAAATAAAAACTTCTCTTTCGCGTATCCCCGACTTCCCCGCTCCACCTTCCCAACTTTCCAATCCTCATATTTACCCGTTTTCTGCGCTTACTTCTTCAGGTATAAAAGATTACATGGGCAGATCCGTCGAGGAATGCCTTGAAGCGGTCAGGAAATTGACAGGTTTTTCCCTTCCGATATCCGAAAAAAATGCCGAAAATGAAATAATACTGGGACGCTCATTCTGGACTGCCTTCATTCGCGGTTCATATCAGGGAGCGGTCTATCACATTGACAATTTGGGAGCCATGCGTAATTGAAAAAGAAAAACAATAATACAAAATTCCCATTTTCCACCGTATTAAAATTTTTAACTTTAATTTGCCTGTTTTTCACTGTTCTTTCAATGTTACCCGCTCTTTCTCTGGATGAAACTCTTAACGCTTTGTCAACAATTTCACAAAACGAACCGGCGCAATTCCGCTGGGATCCGTTATTCAGGGACGGCGTAATCAATTTAGGCGATCATTACGGAGCTTTTTCAATAGCCGCCGGTGAAGGGGAAACAGGATATTTATTATTTGATAACCTGGAACTTCTGAATGTTCCCCTTCCGTACAGCGATAACGGTAAGCTGGTTTTTCCGGATACTTTTGTAGGAACGTTGAAAAACACCTTTACACGGCTTCACGGAAATGACATTTCACGTTTCAGAGTTGCGGTAATTATTATCGATCCCGGACACGGAGGAAAAGATTCAGGCGCTGCAGGAAATATTACGGTAAACGGTAAAAAAACTGAAATTTTTGAAAAGGACATAGTCCTAAAAGCCGGACTTGAGTTAAAAAAACTCCTCAACGAGACATATCCCGGTAAAAGAATATTAATGACAAGAGATACCGATGTATATCTTACCCTTGATCAACGCGCGGACATGGCAAACGCGGTTACCGTAAAGGATAATGAAGCTGTCATTTTTATTTCAATTCATGCCAACTGGGGGGCCAATCCCAACGCCCGCGGCTATGAGGTATGGCATATAACTTCCGGTTACAAGCGCACCCTGATTAAACCTTCCGAACATAGTTATTCAGCGGATATTACCGCAATATTGAATGCCATGCTGGAAGAAGAATATACGACAGAAAGTATCTTTTTGGCTGATTCTATACTTCACGGGCTTAATCAAACATTTGGCAGCGCTATTCCTTCCAGAGGCCGCAAGGCTAATGATTGGTTTGTTGTCAGAAACAGCCGGATGCCCGCTGTCCTTGTGGAACTGGGTTTTGTCTCTAACCCGCAGGACGCTGCTCTTATGACAAGCCAGGACGGCTTGCAAAAATTTACCCGCTCATTGTACAATGGAATAGCAAATTTCATTGGTATTTTTGAACGTTAATGAATACTTTTTTTTACACAATAATCAGAGCAATCGCTTATTTCCTGTCGTCGGCTGTCAGACGCCGTCTTGTATTAATTGGCGTTTTAATACTTTTCACGTTATCAGAATTTTTATTCTTTGGTCTTGCGCGAAGAACCTTTGTATTTTATACTATAGACGGTGGAATTCTTGTTGTTGAAGACCGGATGCTAAAATCTTCCAGTTCGAAGGAAGGAGATATAATCCGGTATACGGAAGAGACGCTTTTGGGGCCTGTTTCCCCTGAATTATCGCCTCTTTTCCCAAAAGAAACAAAACTTAAGTCACTTTTGTACAGAAACGGGGTGGTTTATGCCGATTTTTCGGAGGATGCTGTATTTCCGCCATCAGAAAACGGAAATACGCTTCATAACTTCAAAACCCTTTATGCGGGTATTTTAAGGAATTTTTCATACGTAAAGGATGTGCGTTTTTTTATTGAAGGTAATGCAGTTTTTTTTGATGAGTTCAAATACGAGGGTATTTAATATCCATGGCTGTTTTCCTGACTTTTTCCGGAAAACTTCAAAAAGAATGAATTTAATATTTTACAGTTGACAAAACATTAAAAAATCAATAAAATTAGTATAGACAGAAAAATTTAGGAAGAAGTGTTTAAAAAGGAGTTGTGCATGAAAAAAATGCTCATTCTTGTCGTAATTGCGATGTTTGCGGGTCCGTTATTTGCTGAAGAATCTATTCTTATAGATTTCTCAGAATTAAAAGCGGATATTCATGTTAGGGTAACGGATAATGATACTGGCAATACCCCCAATCAGAACCGTCGGACAATGATGGATTATTCCCATGTAGCGGGCGGTAGTTTTACTACACAGCAGAAAGCTGTCATGAGAACTTCACTTGCTATCGAAAACTGGGAAATAATGCTGGCATCTTCATCCAGAACTGTAGAAAATGTCGGCTTGAGTTTTACCAAAGAAGCGCCGTCCAAGCAATTTGGTACTGTAATGGGTGTCAGGATTCGTTTCCCGATAGAACCGTTCAATTCATGGGCAATAATCAGACCACCGTTTGAAATTCCCGCTTTTGAGCCTCAAGCTACAATCGGCGATGACGGTTCTATTCAACCGGCCGGAGATGGTATCACAGGTCCCAGCCGCTTTGAAGCACCTGCCGGGGAAAACGGAAAAGTTGACAGAACAAAGCCGGCATACGGCGTTGTCAAGAATGTCGGTGTAATCAAGTCTGTAGCGGTTAATGTCTACGGTCTTAATTTCCCACATGGTCTTTCAACTATTCTAATTGACAGTCAGGGAAATCAAAAAACCATTTTTATGGGTTATGTACAATTTGACGGATGGGGAGAACTTATCTGGAATAATCCGGCGTATGTTCAGGAAGTCAGGAATCGCGATATAAGGCTTTATCCTCTTTACCCGACATCAACACCGTTTGTAAAATTTGGAGGATTTCTGGTTCAACGCGACGCAGCCAAAGTCGGCGGAGATTTTGTCACATACTTTAAGGATGTAAAACTTATCTACGACCTGGCGGTTCTTGATCAAGATCGCGATATAGAAGATGAAGCTCTTTGGCATATCATTCTGGATCGTGAAACAGCCCGTAAAGTTTGGGAAATGGAACAATTTGGACAAACTCAAATTCTCCGTTACCTTGAACAGACAAAACAGGCCAGTGAACCGCCGTTTAACAGCCCTGAAAGAGGAGAACAGCAACAACAGCAATAGATAGGTGTTCGGCACGTCTTTACCGAATACAAGCTGCCTGAAGACTGCATTTATTGATACGACATCCTTTTTATGAGCGTATCTTAGTGCTGGTTTTCAGGCAGTTTTTTTATATATAAAAATAATGATTAATACTAATAATTGTACCAATAAATCTTCGCAAACAATCATTGAATCACATGAGCAGTCAGTAACATCATTCCTTCCTGAAAAGATTTTTTTTAAGAATGAATATGAAAAATATGAAAAAGTCCGTCAATTTATTGTAAATGAAATAAAAGAACGAATTGAACAGATACTGCTGCCTCTTAATTCAAACGCTGTTGTAAGCGCGCGTATTAAGAATTTTGACAGCTTTTTTTTTAAGCATATTAGACTATTAAAAACGGGGGATAACACTCCTAAAATTACAGACCTGCTTGGAATACGAGTTATTTGTCCCTTTATAGAGGATATTAGCGCTGCCGAACAATTGATAAATGAAAATTTTAGCGTTGAAGAGAAGGAAAAAAAAGGCCATGCCACTTTCAAGGAATTTGGCTATGAATCTACCCATATTCTGATAAAAATACCAGGAGATATTATTGAAAAACACGGAGACGCGGGAATAGACATAGTTGAAATTCAAATACGTACCATTTTACAGGATGCGTGGGCGGAGGTTGAGCATGAACTTGTTTACAAAGCGGAATTCAGTCCGTTTGACGAGCCAATGAAAAGAAAACTGGCTGCTGTTAACGCAAGCCTTTCTCTTGCTGATATTATTTTTCAGGAAATTAGGAGTTATCAAAGAAAATACAGCAAAGAAATGGGAAAAAGACGCGAAAGCTTCTTTCAAAAAATCGAAGAATCAACTGATAAGCTTCTTTTCCTGGAAGAACAAAATGAAAAAAACAACATTCTTGATATCAATATTCCAAATAATAATTCCATTTATAATGAAAACGTTTCTATTGATGATCTTCTTGTTAACGCTCTATCCGCACACAACCAGAATCGTTTTAATGACGCAATAAACCAATACAGCAAAATACTTGAATTAAAACCGGACAACACTATTTGTTCGTTAATATATAAACACCGGGGAATGGCTAATTTTGCCTGTTCTTGTTACAATGAAGCAATTGATGATTTTAATAACGCTTTTGCTCTTGATAATAAGTCATATAAAGCGGTTTATTATCGGGGAGTTGTTCATTCTGTATTAAAGATTTTTTCATCCGCTATAGATGATTATACCCTATCCCTTTCAATTAACCCATATCAGTCCTTCTGCCTTTTCAGACGCGCGCAGGCTTATTACCATATCGGAGATTATCCTCAAGCGTTGTCCGACTGTGAAAATTCTCTTGCTTTGGAGCCTGGAAACAAATCGGCAATCAAATTCAGGGATTTACTGCATGAAAAGTTAAAAATGTAAATTGACTTGTCTTGATAAATAAAAATATGTATAATAAAAAAAGATTCTTGAATAGGCCGAGTAGCTCAGTGGATAGAGCATCTGCCTTCTAAGCAGATGGTCGGGAGTCCGATTCTCTCCTCGGTCAAAAAATTAGGTGAAATGTAAGCGTAAGAGTTCTTAGCCTTATAACGTAAAGCGGCATTAAATGCCGCTTTACGTTAATTATCAAACCATATGTTCCGTTTAAAGAGAAATATCGTCTACAAACTTATCATTGTCAGTACCATCGCGAAAAGGGCGACAGTTTCCGCAATACCTACAACGGCGATATATTGAGCAAAACCCTTGCCCGTTTCCGCTTGCGCGTCAGCTGCGGCGGCGCCTGCTTTTCCCTGTACTATGGCTGAAAACGCAATCGCAAAACCTGAGGCAATACCAAAACCAAGGTAAAGCCAAGCGTCTTCTATCCTATCCAATGCAGCACTCTTCATCTGTCCCATCAGAATAAAACCATAAAAGGTTTGTGTTAAAGGCGCTCCCGCAAAAGCCAACAGCATCATTGGAGCAGCTTTATTACCAACATAGCACTTTTTCCAGGCGCCAATAGTAGCCTGACCGGCAAAACCAACTCCAATTCCGGAACCGACTGCCGCAATACCCATTACCAATCCGGCGCCCAATAAACCTAAATTCACCATACTTAACTCCTTTGTTTCATTTTTGCCAATGTCTGTTAAACATCAGTCAATATATAAAAATTAATTGACCTCTCTTTTCGCAAACGGTCTGTATGCCGTACCAGACCACGTTAACCCAATATGTGATGAAAACTCCAGCGTATTAAGCCTTACTCCGTGAACAAGGACTGACAGCACATTAAGTATAATGTTAAGCCCGTGTCCGAACACAAGAAGGATTATTCCCGCGAATATAAGAAAATTTCCCAAAAGCGGACCTGCCATAGTATTTACGGTTGAAGCGATAGATGCTCCGGCAAGACCTACAGCCCAAAGCCTGATATACGACATTATATCAGAAAACACGTTGGTTATTCCCAATACAACAGAAATAATATTTTTACAGCTTTCCAATACAGACTTCCCTACGCTCCCGTTATAAGAAGCAAAAATAAACGTTAATACAAATCCGCCGCCAAGAAGATAGATTGAAATCGGCAGTAACGGTATAGAGCGAGCGTCATTGCTTACAACAAGGAAAAGCACTACATTATACATTCCCCAAAGCATCGCAATAGATCCAAGTTCGGAAAAAAGTTTTAAAGACCTGATATTCCTGAAAATCCCTTTTATATGGGCTATTGTTAATTGTAAAAGCCCCAGAGAAAAACAGAATATTTGAAGGTTCTGACTTACTATCTTTTCATCAGTTTTTGCGGTTGAAAATAACGAAAAGGAAATGTCTCTTAAAACTCCCGGGACTTTTTCTACGTCAACGCCAAACCATGTACAGGTAAGCACACCCCATGTCGTATTAAAAATACCCAATAACAAAAGCATCTGCAAAGCCTGCGGTACGCCTTTTCTCGCTGTTTTGATAATGCCAAACAAGGCTATTAAAGAAATGATAAGACCGTACGCCGCGTCTCCGAAGAGCATACCGAAGAAAATACAGAAGAATAAAAGAAACCATGGTGAAATATCAGTTTCACGGTAACCGGGTACAATTCCAAGAAAACCGGTAATTGGATTTAGCAGATTAACCAATTTGTTATTTTTTAATTTAGTCGGAACATCATCATCAGTTGCCGCGGGGTCATCTGTTGAAAAAGCCCATTTGTTATCACTTGCGGCTTTTTTAAGGCTTTCAATCTCGTCTTTTGGAACATAGCCTGTCAAGTATAATAGTTCCGTATCAGGAGGTATACCTTCAACTTTTTTCATAGATGCCGCAGCATTATCAAATTCTATTTCCTGTTCCGCAACTAACATCTCTTTTTTCAATACCGGCAGACTGCCGGCAAAACCAGCCAGCTTTTCGTCAAGTTCCTCAATACCAAGTTCAATTTCATCAACTTCGCTTAAAAGAGCGGAAAGCGATTTTTCAGGCAGAACAAGCGGAATAACATCAGGTAATTCTTTGTCCAGTACCAAAATACGAACCGCCGATTTACTGCTGCTTAATTTTATATAGCGGACATCTTTATCAATAGCGGAAAATGCATCCTGTGTCAGCTCATAAAGGAACACAGGCAGCCCCAAAGATTCCATTTCCTTTATTGAAGCAGGAGAGAAATCTCCCCACGAACTGATGCGGGTAATTTCACGCACAAGATAGGCGGTCCTGTCCTGTAAACTTTTTCGTTCTTTCGCAATACTCGTCAGTAAATCAGGAAGATAAGGTTTTACGTGAGCTCTTACGGCGTCCAGTGAATACGGATGTTTCTCTTCATTTACCGCGTCTGCAATGTGGTGTGCGTGCTCATGTAAATCTGTATGCGTACCGTTGCCTGAATTCTTAATTTTTTTCTTTGATTTTTTTATTTCATTTATTAACGTTATCGCGTTTTCAATTCTTATTTTTCGCGCGACCGCTTTTGAGACATTTTCGGGAAGAACTTTTTTTTCAAGATGCACTACCCCGACTTCACGTAACTTCAATAAAGCTTCATTTTGGGATTTTCCCTGTAACATAAGGCATACTTTTTTCATGGGTACAATCATATAGCCGCCTTCCCTGTTCCGCCTTTGGCGATCTTCCCGCGGACAACAGAAGCGGTTTGCTGATCACCAAGGTAAACCTGAATTTTTTTTATAT
>Ga0268262_10004337_pt1 | contig 14727 bp, 12 predicted proteins | sample TergutNc150P3_FD_190354 | JGI IMG/M metagenome (GOLD analysis project Ga0268262, IMG submission 190354) | Nasutitermes corniger P3 segment gut microbial community from laboratory colony in Florida, USA - Nc150 P3 (SPAdes) (version 2) | ecosystem: Host-associated > Arthropoda: Insects >... | reverse complement strand
TTCACATGCTCAACACCATAAAAAAATGTTACTATGTCGCCAAACAGCTTACCCAGGACCTGGGCCGCGATCCCAGCGACGAGGAACTTTCCGAATATCTGGGCCTTCCGGTGGCAAAAGTAAAAGATATTGTCAAATTATCCCAGGAAACCACCAGCCTTGACACCATCGTGGACGACGGCAATCTTACCCGCCTTGCCGACCTCATCAAGGACGAATCCTTAACAGAGCCTTTTGAAATGGTTTTCTCCATGACTTTGCAGGAAACCATGACGGATATACTTTCCCAGCTTTCAGAGCGCGAGATGAAGATCATCCAGCTCCGTTACGGGCTTGCCGGTGAAGACCCCCTCACTCTGGAAGAAACGGGAAAACTCCTGGGCATAACCCGCGAGCGGGTGCGCCAAATTCAGGAGAAAGCCACCTTTAAGCTGCGTAATCTGAAAGAACTTAACGAGATCAAAAACGGATCGTAAAAAAAAGCACCCCTTCGCGGGGTGCTTTTTTTTGTCTTCCTAGAAACTGAACTTCACGTCAACATAGAACGCGTTGGTAAGCAGTGTCTTTTTGCTGGCGTCGCCTTTGTCCTTATAGGCGCCGTCAAAGTTGCCAAAGTCATAATTAATTATGTCGCCAACTTCAAGGAAAGTCCTTTTGTCCATATTTATCTTAACCGAAGGCCTGACGCTCAATACTGAGTAATCGTCATCTTTATCTTTAATGCCACCAAGAGATCCTTTCCCGGTGGAAGGAACCCAAGGGTTAGCGTCGATTGCTCCTCCCTGCGGGACAAAACCTCTCCGTTCCCATTGTTGGCTCGCCGGGTTCGCGTTTGCCATTTTGCTCTGACCGCCCATGAAGTACACCATGTCCAGCCGGGGTGTGACTTTATCAATGGTATACGATACCCAGGGATTAAACAGCAGGCCGGGGTCTACGTCAATTTTTTCATCGTTTCCATCTACCCGGTTATACAGGAACTGTACCGCGTTAAGCCCCACATTCAGGCTATCTATCTTGTAACCGAAGGTTTCGGAGAACATCATGTTCCCTCTTTTACTAAACTTTTCAAGCCTGTTAAAAGCGCCCACTACAACCGCGGTAAGGTCCTTTATCGCCAAAAGCCGGAACTCGGACTGTAAGAACATGGACTCTTCCCGTCCGCCATAAGTATACAAATCAGCATCTAAATGACGGTCAGCAGCCCATCCGGCTTTGTTTTTGGTGCGGAAAATAGCGCTCAAACGGAAAGCATCGGGCATGGTATAGGCGGCGTTGAAGGTATATTTTACATCTTCAGTCTTAAGCATGATCTCCCCGAAATTGGGCAGACGGGCAGCGCCATAGGTATAACTAATAGGGTCGCCGGTGATTGGATCTGTTACGATAGTGACCGGTGTATACTGCAGCATATTATTACTGCCGCCGCTCTGCTGGCTGATGGTATAGGCGCCGACTCCCAGGTTCAAACCTTCTACCGGTTCCGCCTTGAGCAGCAAGCCCAGGCCCTCGCCCGTATCGTCATTCCAATACCAATCGGCGCTTGTCCAGGTACTGTCATCCACAAGGCCGCCGGTAAGGGTTAACTTATTCTCAAAGAAACCCATCCAACCGTAAAGATACGGCAGGGAAAGATAGCCTGACTGGTCTATTCTGCGCTGACTCTGCAATCGGAATTTCGCGCCGACATCTTTGGTTTCGTTGGTATAGGAACCGTTCAGCCGAAACCGGTAACCATTCGATTCTGAATCAACGCCGAAAACTTTCACATAAGAGTCATCGCCCTCTTTGTCATTAAACACAACTCCCATACCGCTGTTCAGGTAACCGTCAAATTTGAGTTCCTGCGCGCAAATAGCGCCGGACACGACCGCACACAATACCGCAATAACCATCAATCTTTTCATAAGTCCCCCTGATTTTCCGGAAAGGCGCGGCCTACGGCCACCGTAATCCTTTCCCGCAAGTTTCGTTATTAATATAAGGCAGGTTACAGAGATGGCAAGTATGTTTACTAATTTTTAATGAAGTAAATGAATAATTAACAAGGGTTAATTATTCAACGGTTTCCCCCCAAAAAATTTAACCAAATTTTAACAATTGAATCATCATTCATTAATATTGAAACGGCAGTTTTTGAGCATCTTTTACGCAAGGAGTTGTCCAATGAAGAAGTTATTATGCGTTCTTTCGGTTTTTGTTCTGACTACGGGTTTTGCTTTTGCGGGCGGCGGAAATGAGGCGGCTTCAAAACCGGCGGCTGCCGCGCATACCATTGCCGTAGGCGGTTCCACTTCGGTAAATCCCCTGATGGAACTGCTTATCGCCGATTATCAAAAGGCGCACAGCAACGTCAAATTTACCATCAGCGCTACCGGTTCCGGCGACGGGATCAAGGGCGCCGCCGCGGGAACTTACGAGTTGGGCATGTCCAGCCGGGAACTGACCCCCGCGGAAATCGGGACGGGGCTTGACGCCCTGGTCATCGCCATTGACGGCATCGCCGTTATCCTTAATAACAGTAACCCCATTGCCGGCCTGAGCATGGAACAGATTAAGGATATTTATACCGGCAAAATTACCCGCTGGGAACAGCTTGGTTCTTCGGCAAGCAGCAAGACCGGCGGTATCGCCGTAGTGTCGCGGGAACCCGGTTCCGGGACGCGGGGCGCTTTTGAGGAATTACTCAAATTTCAGGATCAACTGGTTAAAGGCGCCATTGAATTTGACGGCACCGGCGCAATCAAAGCCGAAGTGTCCCGTAACGCCGACGCAATCGGTTATATTTCACTCGGTTCTCTGGATGCCACCGTCAAGCCCCTGAGTGTCGGCGGCGTCGTTCCGAATACCGCCAATGTGGTAGCCGGTTCCTACAAAATCGCGCGGCCCTTCATTCTGGTAACCAAAAAGGGCGCTCCCCTCCACGCTGAGACCAAAGCCTTTGTAGACTGGATTATGAGCGGCGCGGGCCAGAGTATTGTCAAAAAAAGCTGGATTAGCGTAAAATAATTGTGTTAATTCCACGGCGTTTGACAGATACAATTTTTGCGTGGCTCTTCAGGGCCTTCTCCTTTACGGGAGTCGCCGCCCTGGGAGCCATTGTAATTTTTATATTTGTTCAGGGCGCTCAGCCGTTTTTGTTTCCCGGCGCGCGCAATCTGCGCCTGGTTATTGAACGCTTTGATCATATTACGGTTAACGGCCAGATTTACGAAAACCCGGAGGGTTTTATAGAACTGCCCTGGGACACCCAAACCGTTTCCCTGCAATTTGTTAACCAGGGTGAGGAACACTCGCTGGACTTCCGCCTCGCGCCGGAGAAAAAAGGCAAAACAATCCTTTTGCGCCCCATTGAGGCGGGCGAGGGAACGGTAACTTTCCCCGACGCGTATACCTGTTCGGTAAGTTATCCCGGAGTCATTGCCGGGCTTACCCAAAAAATACACCTTATTTTGCCGGAACCTCCCTATAACTTTTTTAATTTCCTGGGCGGCATGGAATGGCTTCCCGCCTATCAAAAAAAATACGGCATTTTCCCCATGATTCTGGGCAGTATTTTTGTCTGTTTTGGGGCATTACTGCTCGGCGTTCCCGTGGCGATCCTCTGCGCCCTGTTTATGTCGGAGTTTCTGCCGAAAAAAGCGACCGGTATTTTGCGCGGCGGCGTGGAACTGCTGGCGGGGATTCCGTCGGTGGTGTACGGTTTTTTCGGCCTCATGGTTATTGTGCCGCTGGTAAAAAAAATATTCGCGATTCCGTCCGGCAACAGCCTCCTCGCGGCGACGCTGGTGTTGACCATTATGATCCTGCCCACGATTATCGCCGTATCGGAAAAAAGCCTGCAAGCGGTTCCCCGTTCGCGGCGTGAGGCGTCACTGGCTATGGGCGCGAGCAAAATGCAGACTTCGCTTCATGTAGTTTTACCGCACGCGAAATCGGGAGTGCTGGCGGGAATTATTTTGGGATTTTCCCGCGCCGTAGGAGAGACCATGGCGGTTATTCTGGTAGCGGGGAATTCGGTGCAATTAATTAAAACTCCGCTGGAAGGGGTCAGAACCCTCACCGCCACCATTGCCCTGGAAATGGGTTACGCCGAAGGCAGACATTCGCAGATGCTCTTTGGCATAGGAATAGTTTTGCTGGTGATGGTTCTTATCCTGAACGGCTTCATCCTCTTAATACGCCGCCAGGAGGATGAATGAATTACCTGAAAAAAAGAAAAATCAACGACGGTTTCTTTTACGGTTTGATGGCCGCCGCTTCCGCGCTGGTAATAGCGGCGCTTGCCGGCATCATCGCGTATATACTGGTTCAGTCCGCCGGCATGGTAAAACTGTCGGTCATCTTCGGCCCGGTCAGCGAAAGTTTCCTTCCCATGATTGTTTCTACCGCCTGGACGGTGGTGGTGTCTTTGACCATAGCCCTGCCGGTGGGGATTATGACCGCCATTTATCTGCGCGAGTATGTGTCTCAATCGGATTTGAGCCGTTTCCTCGGCCTTGCCATCGACACCCTGGCGGGAATACCGTCGATCATTTACGGGCTTTTCGGTTTGCTGTTCTTCTGCCGTTTTCTCAACCTGGGGCAGTCCATCGCCGCGGGAGGGCTGACTTTAAGCATTATGATTCTGCCGGTCATTATCAGAACCACTGAAGAGGCCCTGAAAACCGTCCCCGTTTCTTTCCGCGAAGGCTCGCTTTCGCTGGGAGCGACCAAATTTCAAACCATCGTCCATGTCGTTCTGCCGCCGGCTTTGCCGGGGATTCTGACAGCCGCCATTCTCGCCGCGGGCCGCGTGGTCGGCGAATCCGCGCCGGTGCTGCTCACCGTAGGGCTTGCCCGCAATCTTCCCAAAACTATTTTTGAACCGGGCAGAACATTAACCATACAACTGTATTATCTTACCAAAGAAGCGATTGAAGCCGATGATTTTGCCCACGCCTTTGCCGCCGCGGCGGTATTGATTGTTGTGGTATTATTAATCAATACGCTGGTAAAGATCATAGGCAGGAGCTTTGGAGGTTCCGCTTCCACAGACGGCGGAAACGATGATTAAGGCGGAGGATCAATGAGCGGAGAAAAATTACAAGTCCGTAATCTGGATCTTTTTTACGGCGAAGTTCAGGCGCTTCAAAATATTTTTTTCGATCTGGGCAATAATGAGGCCGCCGCCCTTATCGGCCCATCCGGCTGTGGAAAATCAACTTTTATCCGGGTTATCAACCGTATGAACGATCTTATTCCTTCCTGCCGGATTACCGGCGAAGTCATTCTTGACGGCGAAAATATTTACGGCCCCATTAACGTAAGCGAACTCAGAACGCGGGTGGGCATGGTATTCCAGAAACCAAATCCCTTTAACATGAGCATTTTTGACAACGTGGCTTACGGCAGGCGCATGCAGGGCATGAAAGATAAAAAGAAACTGGCGGAATTGGTGGAGCAGTCTTTAAGAAAGGCAGCGTTATGGGACGAGGTAAAAGACCGGCTGAAAAAATCCGCCCAGAGTCTTTCCGGCGGACAGCAACAGCGGCTGTGCATCGCGCGCAGTATTTCAATGTCCCCGGAAATAATTCTGATGGACGAGCCGACCAGCGCCCTTGACCCCATTGCCACCGGAAGGATCGAAGAACTTATCGGAGAACTTAAACGGGATTTCAGTATCATCATTGTCACCCATTCCATGAACCAGGCCGCCCGGATCAGCGACCGCACCGCCTTCTTCCTGCTGGGGGAACTTATAGAATATGCTGAAACAACAAAGGTGTTTACCCAACCCAGGGATAAACGCACCGAAGATTATATTTCAGGCCGTTTTGGATAAGGGGATAATATGCAGATACGAGGTTTGTTAGTTGAAGAAATGAATCAATTAAGGCGGGAGCTTTCTCTCATGGCCGCCCGCGTAGTGGAAGATTTGGGAAAAGCCCTGGTAGTCCTCCGCCTGGGCGACAAACAACTTGCGCAGGAAGTAAGGGAAAGCGGCAAAACGGTTGACGCTCTTCAGCTTAAAATCGAAGACATGATCCTGGCGCTTATCGCCACCCAACAGCCGGTGGCGCGGGACTTACGGGAACTGATAACGGTTTTTAAAATCACCTCAAATCTTGAACGCATAGGCGATTACGGGATTCATCTGGTAAAGACGGCACTGCGCCTGTCAGACTTTCCTCCCTTCCGTTCCACCGGACGCATTGAACGCATGGTCGAGACCGCGCAGGAAATGCTCAAGCAGGCGTTTTCCGCCTACCTTGCCCAGGACTCCGATTCCGCAAGAAAAGCCGCCGCCCTTGATGATACAATAGACAGTGAACACAAAGCCCTGAGTGAAGAAGTGCTTGCCTTTATAAAGGAACAGCCGCAACTTGTTAAAGCTTCCGTCCGGCTCTTGAGGCTTTCAGGATACATGGAACGCCTCGGAGATCACATTACCAACCTCTGCGAAGGGATCATTTATATGATCGAAGGCAGTCATGAGGAATTGAACGATTGAGTACGGAAAAAATACTTATTATTGAGGATGATCCTGAGATACAGGAAATGCTCAAGTTCGCCTTTGCCCGCGAAGGGTGGAAACTGCTTCTGGCTTCAACGGGAGAGGAAGGGCTCAAAATCCTCCGCGACAAGGGAGCGGACTGCGTCATTCTGGATATAATGCTCCCCGGCATGGACGGCCTTAAAACCCTTAAGAAGATCAGGGAAGATAAACGGTCGCAAACCCTGCCGGTGATCATGTGTACCGCCCGCGGCGAGGAAGCCGACATAGTCGCCGGACTGGAGCTGGGAGCCGATGATTATGTGGTTAAACCGTACAGCCCGCGGGTATTGGCCGCCCGGATACGCGCGGGACTCAGGCGGAAAGAAGCGGCTGCCGCGGAAGGCGAAGGATCGCAAAAAAAATTCTTTCAGCACGGAAAACTCAGCGTAGACATCGAGCGGCACACGGTCTTTCTGGACAAAACGCCGCTGGATCTTTTCCCCACGGAATTCGCCCTCCTTACCCAGTTTATGAGCAACCCCGACATAGTTTTTTCCCGCCAGAGGCTCATCACCGCGATCCGGGGAAACGATTATCCGGTGACGGATCGTTCCATAGACGTGCAAATTATGGGCCTCAGAAAAAAACTGGGGGACGCCGGCAATATGATAGAAACCATCCGGGGGATCGGTTACCGGTTTAAAATAGAATGAGGGTGTTATGAAGAGTGTTTTGAAGAAAAGTTCCGTTATCGTGGCCGCCGTAGTGTTGGTCGTATCCGCTTATTTTATCGCGGGAGCGCTTATCTACGCGAACAATCAGTATAACGAAATTAATACTGAAAACATGGAAGAAGCGGTCAGCGCCCTGCGGCGGTTTACGCCTCCTGATGTTTTTGTGAATACAGACGCGACGGTGGAATGGATTTCCCGCATGGGTATTACCGGTCCGTATCGTATAACACTTATCAACCGGAGCGGACGGGTAATTATTGATACCGAAGCGGACAGCGCCGCCATGGAAAATCATTTGAACCGCGCTGAATTCCAGACTGCCATACAGGAAGGCGTCGGAACCGCCCGCCGCCGTTCCGCGACCCTGGGACAATATTACTTCTACGCCGCCGCCGCCCTGTATGATTCCAACGGAGAATTCACCGGCGTTCTGCGGATTTCCCGTTTGATACCCGGTTTTTTCACCCGCTTAGCCGGCAATATTCTTCCGTTTTTAATTTTCGGCTTTTTCATAATACTGGGAACATGCGTCGGGCTTTACTACTTCTCGCGCTACCAGTCAATTCTGGTTGAAGCGAAACTTAACGCGGAACTGAAGAATAAAACGGCGGAACTGCGAAAAAAAGCCGAAGAAGCCGAATCAGAAAATCGCCACCGCGAAGTGATCCTCAACAGCATGTTTGACGGGGTAATAACCCTGGACGGCAATCTAAACATTATTCACGCCAATCAGCGGCTGTGTTCCCTGTTGGGCGTTGACAAGGAAAAAGACGTGCGGGGCGTTTCCCTGCTTGAATTCAGCCATTCCACAGAACTGGAGGAAGCGGCTCAAATGGTGCTTTCAACGGGCCGGCCCCATGAATTTACCTTCAAACGCTGTATTTCCGGCCTTCAACAGTGTTTTCAGGTATTCGCCGCCCCGCTTGACGTGAATTCGCTCAAAACGCCGGAAACGGATGAAAAAAGCAACGGCGAAAACAGCCGCGGCCTGGTAATGGTGTTAGGCGACATCAGCAGACTGGTCAAGCTTGAACAGGTTCGCAAGGATTTTGCCGCCAATGTTTCCCATGAACTGCGCACGCCCATCCAGGTGATACAGGGCTTTGCCGAGAATATCCTTAACTCTCACCCGTATGATCAGGAACAGGTGTATCACTTTGCCGAGATTATCAGGAAAAACGCCCAGTCCATGGATAACCTTACCAATGATCTTTTAACTTTGGTCAGCCTGGAAAGCGCCGATGCTGAGCGTCCCCCGCTGGAAGAAACCGCTCTGGACTCCCTAATTACCGAAGCGGTAGAGATGACCGCGGTCGCGGCAAAAAATAAAAATATTACTATCGATGTTTCCTGCCCGCCCAAACTTAATGTACGATTATACAGTTCGCTGTTCGTTCAGGCCATGATTAACCTTCTGGACAACGGCATCAAATACTCCGGCAAAGGTTCTTCAATTCAGGTCCGCGCTTTTCGAAAAGCCGAACAGCTTATTATTGAAGTAAAAGACGGCGGCATCGGCATCCCCGCCGAACACATTGACCGCGTTTTTGAACGCTTCTACCGCGTAGACCGCTGCCGCAGCCGCGAAGCCGGAGGAACCGGCCTCGGCCTCTCCATTGTCCGCCACATAGCCCTCCTCCACCGCGGAAACGTCGAAGCGGAAAGCCACGCCGGCGAAGGCTCGATATTCAGGTTGAAACTGCCCTTGTGATCTTACGGCATTAAGCCGGGTAGCCAGGTTGAAAGCAAAGGTATATAGGTTACCAACAGCACTATGGCAAACTGGACAATCAGGAAAGGCAGTACGTTGCGGCATATCTGCGCGAAAGGTTTTTCAAAGCGGTAGCTGGCAAGGAAGAGGTTTAGCCCCACCGGCGGGGTCAGAAAACCGACTTCCAGATTCATGATAAAGATAATTCCCAGATGTATCGGGTCAATGCCGTAGGCGTGGCCCAGGGGGACGATAAGGGGAAGCGTCACCAGAATTGCCGAGAATATGTCCATCAAACAGCCTACTACCAGCAGGGCAAGGTTCAGGAGCAGAAGGAAAACATATTTTGATTTAACGGCGTTCTGCATCCAGAAGACAAAATGCTCGGGCAGGCCGGAATCGATAATGGCGTAGGAAAGGGCTTTTGCCATCGCCAAAATCGCCAGCACTCCGCCGATTATCGGAACGGCTTTGGCAAAAACTTTGGGCATACCGGCAATGGCAATGTCTTTATTGATAAAAACTTCCACGATTACCACATAGACAACCGACAGGGCGCTTGCCTCTACCAGCGTAATCAAGCCGGTAAAGTATCCCAGAACCAGTATGACCGGCAGTAGAATTTCGTATAACGATTCCTTCAGGGAATGAAAGGCTTTTTTCGCGTCAAAAGTTTCCACCGGAATTTTTATCTTTATTGAAGCAAAAATGCCGGCGGCCATCATCGCCATTACCAGTATTATTCCGGGGATAAGCGCCCCGATAAAAAAGTGAATAATGCTGTAATGAGAGGGTATATTCATAAAATGCAGTATGGTATTGCTGGTGGACGCTACCAGTATGATGGGAAGGCTGGGGGGAAACATCAAACCGATGCCGCCGGTCGAGGTAAGCAGACCTATGGAAAAACGTTCCGTGTATTTGTTCTCGGTAAGAATCGTAAAGAGTATTCCGCCCAGCGCCAGAATCGTTACCCCGGAGGCTCCGGTAAACGAAGTGAAAAAGGCGCAGATAATAACGGTGGCGATAATCATGCCGCCCGGCAGCCAACTGAAAAAATACCGGAAGGTGCGGACAAGCCGCTCCCCTGCCCTGCTTTCCGAAAGAAAGAAACCGGTCAGGGTAAACAGCGGAATGGCGATAATGTCCGTGTCGGTTAACGCGGAAAATATTTGAATCGGGGCCGCTTCCGGTTCCAGCCCCGCCGACTGAAGCATAATCAGGGCAATGCCGCCTATTGCCACAAAAATCGGCACTCCGGCCAGGGCCGCCACAATCATAAGCAGTATCACCGGAACGCGGACAAACCATGCCGCGTTATACAGGCTGTCCACCCAGGAGAAAAACGGCTCGGGCGGCTCGAAAGCCCATATTAATTTCGCGATGGCGGGTAGCGCCGCGATGGTGCCGAGTACAATTACCGCGAAAGCCAGAACTCTGCCCCGCGCCGACCGGAATTTAAAAACAAAACGCAGCGCCATAACCATATAACCGAGCGGCATGGCGATGGCAAAAACACGGTCTGTCAGGAAGATGATCCGTTTTCCCATAAGGCCGTATTTAATAAAAGAAACGCAGTTCCACGCGAGAATACTCAGAATAAAAACACAGATCAAAGCGCTGATATGCTGAAGAATACTTTTTACTTTATCATTCCTGATATATTGAATGGCGGTAATGGAAATATGTTCCCCGGATTTCGCGGTGAGCATCGCCGCGAAAAAACCCAACGCCAGAAAAAGGTGCGCCATGAGCGCTTTGGAATCGGGAATTGCCATTTTGAACCGGTGGAGTACCAGTTCGACAAGGGGTATCAGGGCAAGCAGGGACAATAAGCCGTAGCATATTCCTTTTTCCAGCCGGGATAGTTTGAATACTCCGGATATTTTGCCATTCATTTACCGCTGTCCGCTCCTTGCTTTATCAAGTATCCCGTTGATCCGCCGGTACAGGTCGCGGTCAAAGGTCGTTCCAATGAGCGGGGGCACGGTTTTGAGCATTTCCGTCCGCCATGACTCTTCCTGCGCCGGAGTCGGCTTGTTTATTTTGAGTCCGTCCTTTTGCATCATAAGCACGGCATTGCTTATAGTTTTGGGCATTGAGGCGTCAAATTCAGCGGCCATCATTTTGGTGACCCTTACCAGTTCCTTCTGCCGATCAGGCCCTATTTTGTTCCAGGTAACGCGGTTTATGACAATGCCGCCCAGAAAGGGAGCGATTGGTATATCGAGCATATTTTTAAGGCTCTTATGCAGTCCCAGGGGGGCAATCGCCGCCGGGGTCAGATAAATGGCGTTAACCACATTATTTGCCAGCTTGGGCCCCAGATCGATAAAATCCATTTCCACCATGTTGTATCCCATGGTCTTGAATACCAGATTCATATCCTTCAATTCGGGGTTAGTCGCCAATTTCTGCCGGCGCAGATCTTCCGGCATGATCACCGAATCTTTTGAAAATATATTGATCCAGCCGCCTTTCGCCCAGGCAATCATGGCAAAATTGGTCTTGCTCATCTGAGTATCCAGAACAGGCAGTACGTCGCTGAGTACCAGGTCTAACTCGGATTCGCTTTTTATGAAAAAGGGGATGCTCAAAGTCATAACCGCCGGGCATATCTCGGCAATGCCGCTTGATAAAAACAACCCCGCCTGGATATTGTCCGCGGAAAGGGAAGAAAGCATTTTTGATTCGCCTCCTTCCAACCCGTCATGGATAACGCGGAGGCGCACTTCGTTATTGGTTACCCGCGCCCAGTCGGCCGCGAGGCGGTCCAGCGCTCTGCCCCAATCGGAATTCCGGGGCAAGGGCGAGGCAAGCCGTACCTCTATCGTTTCCCCCTGGGACCTGCCGCCCCGTTGGGCAAAAATCGCCCCAGAACTGATAAAAAGATACAAAAACGCACAGACTAAAAACGCCGCTCTCCTTTTCATGCCGATCTCCTTCCACTTATAGTATACCACTTTTATAGTATACTACCAAATTACGCTATTTTATACCATATTATCAGTAACCAGGCGGAATGGGAAGGAAGGAAAAATAGTTCCACGCGTTATCAAGCATCCAACGGGCTTTCCGCTGGCTGATTATGGTAACCAGCCGTGTTGAAGGGTTCGCGTCCGGGTTAATGGCCAGGGCCTTTTCAAGACAATCCTTGAATGTATCATAATCACGGGCGGGAACGCAGATCGATTGGGCGTAAGAGATATAGGCCCCCGCCGAGCTCCCCCCGGTTTTTTCCAGAGCCAGTTGATAGTGGTGCTTTGCGCGTTCCTTGTCTCCCCCCAGCAGTTCGGGCAGTGAACCGTAGAACAGTATAAGGAACTCGTCCAGCGACGCGCCGCCAAAATCAGGGTCAAGCTCATAGGCACGCTGGATCATGAGTTTCCATTCGGGTATGCGGGCGGCCAGTTCAAAATCAAATATATCAAGCGAAAATGCCGCCAAACCGCCGGCAACGGCCCAGTACAACAAGGCCGCGTCTTCTTTTTTGAACTTTTTCAGGAAGATTTGGAGGGTTTCCTCTTTGGCGGCGGCATCGCTAAAGCCCCGGTATTTCTCATTCAGCGCCCGGTAAAGGATGGCGTTTCCGCGCAGGTACAGTTGTTTCGCCCGTTTCAGGCTCTCTTCCCGCGCCTGCCACTCGTCCTGGGGGAGCGTTTCGGCAGGCCCCTGAACAAAGGCGTTGGCGTACATCACAAAGAGCGAGCCGGTAACCCGCATCAGCCCCTGGTGTTTGGGGGTGGAATCGAGGAGCGCCTCGTACATTTTAATGGCGAAGGGAAGCGCGTCCCCCACCAGTTCCGGGTCGGAATCCCCGGTAAAAACCGCCGAACTGCCCTCGCCGGTCAGGGCGTTTGCCACCAGGTTATTGACTGAGCAACCGCACAGCAAGGCGGCCAGCGGCAGCGCTATCGCGCACAAAATCGTATTTTTCATCATTCAGTCCTTTCGCGCATTATAGACCAAATACACAAATAGTTCCATACAGAGACGCGCGTCATCAAGGGCGCGGTGCGCCGCTTCGGCCTTTAACCCCAAAGAAGCCGCGATATCCTGCAAATTGTAGCGGTTTCTGCCGGGGAGGAGCCGGCGCGCCAAAGGCAGGGTATCGGCGACACGGTTGGGCAGGGCGGATTGCCGCGCATAGCCGTCATCGCAGAGCCGGGAAAGGCTTTGGTTGACAAAGCCGCAGTCAAAGGGGGCATTATGCGCCAGCATGACGCTGTCGGCGGAAAAGCGCAGAAAGGCGGGCAGAACCTCCTGTATGGGCGGCTGCCCGGCGAGCATTTCATCAGTGATATTGTTTACCTTGCCCGCCGCCGCCGGCATGGGGAAGCCCGGATCAGAAAGTTGGGCGTAGCGGTCGATTATTCCCTGTTTATTAAAACGGACAGCGCCAATCTCAACGATGCTGTCCCATCTGCTGTCCAGTCCGGTTGTTTCAATGTCAAAGGCGGTAAAATCCGCCCCTTCCTCAAAAGCGTCTAATGCCCAGTCGAAAGATTCCAATATGTACCCTAGTCCCCTATCACGGACCGAATATCTTTCTTTATGGCGTCAAGCTTGCGGGCGGCTTCGGCTTTGGCGGCGTCCAGTCCGCCGGGGCCTACTTCGGCGCAACATGACGCGTAGAATTTGATCTTGGGCTCGGTGCCGCTGGGACGGGCGCTGACTACGGTGCCGTCTGACAGGAAGAATTGCAGTACGTCGCTGGGGGGCAGGCCGTCGGCTCCTTTTTCCAGATCGCGCGTTTTGGCAACGGCAATGCCGCCCAGCGTTTTAGGCGGATTGGAGCGGTATTTTTCCATGATGCCTTTCATAATCTGCGGCCCCTGCGGCCCCTGGAAATATTTTGAGATTCCCATTTCCTGCCAGTAGCCGCAGCTTTGGTACAGTTCATCAAGCCGGTCAAGGAGGCTTTTGCCTTTACTGCGCCAGTAGAGGGTCATCTCGGCGGTGATTGCCGCCGCGGAAACGCCGTCCTTGTCGCGGACTTCGGTTTCCACCAGATAGCCGTAGCTTTCCTCGGTTCCAAAGACAAAGGTCTTGGCTCCCTCTTTGCCAAGTTCCCATTTGCGCATCATATCGGCAATCCATTTGAATCCGGTCAGGCACTCAAAACATTCAACATTGTACATCTGCGCCACCCGCTTTTCCATTCCCGTGGTGACAATCGTGTTGACCATAGCGGCGTTTGACGGCAGTTTTCCCAGTTCCTTGAGCGAAAGGAAAATATAATCCCCCATTAACACGCCCATCTGGTTTCCCGTTACCAGGGTAAAAGAACCCTGTTTGTTGGGAACGGCGACTCCGAAACGGTCGGCGTCGGGATCGGTTGCCATGATTACGTCGGCTTTTTCTTTGGTTCCCAGTTTTATCGCCAAATCAAGGGCGGCGGCTTCCTCAGGATTGGGGAAAGACACGGTGGGGAAATCGCCGTTGCCTTCCCGCTGTTCGGGCACGGTAATCACTTTCAGGCCCAGATCGCCCAGTACCTTTTCAACGTGCATCGCCCCGGTGCCGTGCAGGGGCGTATACACGATTTTTACCTCGCCGGCTTTCGCCTTGATAAGATCGGGCCGGAACAGCCGCGATTTGACCATCGCCTGATACGGCTCGTCAACTTCTTTATCAACAATTTTCAGCAGGCCCTTGTCCAGCGCTTCCTGACGGGAAATTTCCTTAAGAGTCTTAACATTATTTACTTCGTCAATGATGCCCGTGTCATGGGGAGGTATCACCTGAGAGCCGTCGTTCCAGTACGCCTTGTAGCCGTTGTACTGGGCGGGGTTATGGCTTTT
>Ga0268262_10004336_pt1 | contig 14727 bp, 11 predicted proteins | sample TergutNc150P3_FD_190354 | JGI IMG/M metagenome (GOLD analysis project Ga0268262, IMG submission 190354) | Nasutitermes corniger P3 segment gut microbial community from laboratory colony in Florida, USA - Nc150 P3 (SPAdes) (version 2) | ecosystem: Host-associated > Arthropoda: Insects >... | reverse complement strand
GCATAAAAATAACCCCCGAAGCAAAACGCATTCTTGTAGAAAAAGGCTGGGATCAAAAATTCGGCGGAAGGCCCCTACGACGCACAATTCAAAAAGAACTGGAATCCCCGTTATCAGAACTAATTCTTGAAGGTACATGGGAGAATGGAACGGTCTTTAATGTAGGGGTGAAGAACGGACAAGTCAAAATAACGGCAAAACGAAAAGTTAAATTGGAAGTGTATAGCGTCTAATTCTTTTTTTTATTTTTAACCACGAACCACACGAACCAACACGAACGGCGACAAGATATGTGCTAAGAGTTCGTGGTGTTCGTGTGGTTCGTGGTAGAAATTTCTTTAAATTACTGTTCCCGGATATAAGATTGTATTCTTAGGTATCACAATAATCCCATCAACTATATAGTAATGTCCGTAATTGCCATCCGTGCGTTTGATGTCGTCTACGCCGATGCGGCAGCCTTCGCCTATGCGGACATTTTTGTCTATTATCGCGCCTTTAATGATTGCGCCTCTGCCTATTCCTAAATTGGGTATTCTCTCTTCCGCCCTTTGCATTTTTTCGATTTCTGTTTCATAAAAGTCGGCGCCCATGCACACAACGCCGTTAAGGCTTGAGCCTGTTTCGATGATTGTACGGATACCGACAATGGAGTTGGTAATGTTGGCGTTGGTAATAATACACCCTTCGGCGGCAATTGACTGGTTCATATTGGCGAAATTCATTTTTGAAGGCGGAAGATTACGCATGTGGGTGAAAATCGGCTTTTTTTCATCGTAAAAATCGAATTTAGGTTTTACAGATGTTAATTCCAAATTGGTATCGTAGAAGTTCTTAATGGTTCCTATATCTTCCCAATAACCGTCAAAAAGATAGGAGTTTACTTTAAGCTTGCTGATGGCTTCGGGGATTACTTCTTTTCCAAAGTCTGTAAGTTCATTTGCAAGGCAGCTTTCCATCGCTTTTGCGTTAAAAACATAAATTCCCATAGAACCAAGGAAACAATCACCCTTGTTTTTATCGCGAAGCAGCTCTTTTGGAGCTTTAAAGTCGGAAATATCCTTAGTTGGACCGGGTTTTTCCATAAATTCAGTGATTTGATTGTTCTTATCTGCCTTGAGGATGCCCAAACCGCTCGCGTTTTCACGGGTTACACCGGTACAGGCGATAGTAATGGCAGCTTTTGATTCAATATGCTTTTCTAAAAGATCCTGCAAGTCCATTCTGTACAACTGATCGCCTGAAAGTATTATATAGTAGGAAGGATTCTGCGTTCTAAAATGGGGGAAATTTTTTCGTACTGCGTCCGCCGTGCCCTCGTACCAGCCTGAATGTACAAGGCTTTGTTCAGCCGCCAGGATTTCAACGAAACCATTTGTAAAGGGGTCAAAAATATAAGTTTGATTAATATGCAGGTGCAAGGAAGCCGTATTGAACTGGGTTACAATGTAAATTTGCTTTAAATTCGCATTTATGCAGTTAGACAGAGGTATGTCGATAAGGCGATACTTGCCGCCAAAGGGAACGGCCGGCTTTGAACGAAACTGAGTCAATGGGAACAGTCGAGTTCCCTTGCCGCCGCCCAATATTATGGACAAAACTTCTGACATTTTGGCACTCCTTTATTTAACATATTATATGTTTATTTTAAATTTTTGTCAAATAGGAATAAGGAATTTGTAAAAAAAAAACTAATTTATTTTAGCAGTATTCCATGTATTAAAAATAAAGAGTAGAATATTTTGCATGGATCCCCGTAAAAATCTGGAACAGCTTCTTGAGAGTCCCGAATTTGCGCCAAATATTGTTGTAAACCGTCTCCTGCCGGCGCAGGAAGGAGTCTACGAGGATTTTCCAAAGGATTTAGACCCCCGTGTCGTTAAAGCTTTTAAGAGCAGGGGAATCGAAAGGATTTACAGCCACCAGGCTGAGGTCTACAGGCTGGCGAAAAGCGGCAAAAATGTCGTTGTAGTAACCCCGACGGCTTCCGGAAAGACCCTCTGTTACAACTTGCCGTGTCTGCATGAGCTATTGACCGATGAAAATTCAAGGTGCCTGTATCTTTTCCCTACCAAAGCGCTTTCCCAAGACCAGCAGGCTGAGTTAAATGAAATTGCGGGCAGTGAGGACGGAAAAAGCGGACTTGATGTAAAAATAGCGACTTATGACGGAGACACGCCCGATTCCCTTCGCATTTCAACCAGGGATAAGGGCAGGATAATAATTTCAAACCCCGATATGCTCCACGCGGGAATCCTGCCCAATCATACAAAGTGGATTAAGTTTTTTTCCCGCCTTAAATATATTGTAATTGACGAAGCGCACGCCTATAGGGGCGTAATGGGAAGCCATGTGGCGAACGTACTGCGCCGTTTAAAGCGCATAGCCGAGTTTTACGGCTCCAACCCCCAATTTATCCTGTGTTCGGCTACAATCGCCAATCCCGCACAGCTTGCAACATCACTAATCGGGCAGGATGTTGAACTGGTGGATAAAAACGGCGCTCCCCGCGGCGAAAAGAGAATCATTCTCTACAATCCGCCCTTAGTTGACGCTATACAGGGCATCCGCAAATCAGTTGTAACCGAAAGCCGCCGCTGGATGATCGCGCTTCTTCGCGCGGGAATTAAAACGATTCTTTTTGCCCACTCGCGGATTAAGACGGAAGTAGCCGCGTCCTATGTAAATGAAGATTTAAAAAATATTTACAACGACAATTCCGGCATAAGGGTAGAGGCGTACCGCGGCGGTTTCTTGCCTAACGAACGCCATGAGATAGAGAGGGGGCTTCGCGAAGGCGTTATACAGGGCGTGGTTTCAACTAACGCCCTTGAATTAGGGATAGACATTGGCGGACTTGACGCTTCAGTAGTCGCCGGTTTTCCCGGTTCATTTAACAGTTTCTGGCAGCAGTCAGGCAGGGCGGGCAGAAGGGGAGGCACGTCTGTTTCGGTGTTTATCGCAAGCGTGTCCCCTATCGATCAATATATTATGAACGACCCGCAGTGGTTTTTCCGCAAGAGCGTGGAGGAAGCGCACATCGATCCTGATAATCCGTATATTTTAACAGATCACGTTAAATGCGCCTGCTTTGAACTGCCGTTTACCGATGAAGAATTAGGTGACGGCGGCATTTACGGCGATAACGCGAAGGACGCGCTTGAGTATCTGCAAGAGGCGGGCATTGTGCGCCATACGAGCGCAAAGTGGCATTGGGCAAACCGTTCGTACCCCGCGGAGGGAGTGAGCCTTAGAAGCGCCGGCGCCGACAATGTTGTAATAATTGACGCTACTGACGGAAGAAACTTAGTTATAGGCGAAATGGACAGGCCGAGCGCGAAGGAAATGATCTTTGTAAACGCGGTTTATATCCACCGAGGACGGCAGTACATGGTTGAATCGCTTGATATTGAAAACAAAAGATGCTTTGTCCGAGAAGCGGAAGTTAATTATTTTACAGACGGGCTTGTAAAGACAGATATTAAAGTTTTAACGGAAGATGAAAAATTTGTTTACGCGGGGGGTGAAGGAGTCCTGTCCGACGTACTTGTGCGTTCCCAAGTGACCAAGTTTAAGAAACTTAAATTTCGCACCCATGAAAATATCGGTTACGGAGACATAAGCCTTCCCGAAGAAGAAATACAAACACGAAGCCTTGCGCTTCTATTCGCGCCACAGTCAAAAGGTGGCAAAGTTCTGTCGCAAATGGACGAGCAGGGCATTGGAGAGGCTCTCTCAGGCGCGGGGACTCTGATACGCAACATCGCCTCGGTATTCCTTCTCTGCGACCCCCGCGATTTGGGGATAGCAGAGCGCGTAAAAGATCCACATTTTGGAGTAAGCGCGCTTTACATTTACGATAAGTACCCGGGCGGTACGGGGCTGACTGAAAATCTTTCCCAACGGATTGAACCGCTGTTACGCGCAATTTTAGACGCTCTTGAACGCTGTCCATGCCGCAGCGGCTGCCCTTCATGCGTGGGACCGGGGCGGGATAAGAACGCGGCGAAGGAATTTTTGAGGGCGGTGGTTTTGCAAATAGCAAATAGCAAATAGTAAATAGCAAATAGTAAATAGCAAATAGTAAATAGCAAATAGAAAAGGGGGAGAGATTCTCTTTTATTTGTTATTTTTTAAATTATAATTCTTGACAATATTGACACAATGAATTATAATACTCCAACATTATCAAGACTGCGGGGTACTCCTGCGGAATATTGTTTAATTAAGGAGCAAAAAATGAAAAGAAAAATTACAGGATTGTTTTTCACATTTTTATTGTGCGTTGCCGCATTCAATGGATTCTGCCAAGAGAAAATTTTATTGCCGCTTACATGCGAGATGGTTGACAGTGTAAGGGCTAAAGGTAATCTTAAGTTGTTTGATTATTATTTATCCGAATCATTTTCAATAATAATAAATGAGAAAAAAAATACTAATCAGTATGATTATGATGCTACTAGCGCTGGGAAACTTGATATTATAGGAGAAAATCCTTCCAAAAAGCAAAAAGAATTCACCAAAGGTGATATAGGCAAACTTCATAAAGCCGACGGAGGAGTTCTGGAAATAGTTTATCCTGCTCAGGATAATGAGAATATTACATTAATATTTGTGCTAAACAGCAAAAAAAACCGTTTTGAACTTGCTTCCGCAGTAATTGATACCATTCCTTATACATTCCGCTCTGACGAACCTCCGTATTTGGCTGTTATGCCTGATAAACCTGACCTCTTTCCTAATCTTGAGTTACAGGCTGTACCGATCAGTGAAATACTTAATAATCCTCCTCAAAGCCGGCAGGGAAGTGCAGCTTCTTCATCAGACGATAATATTCAAGTTCCCGCCGGAAGTAGATATGGAACAGTTTCTATTAAAGGACCAGGTTCATTAACTAAACAAGCTGTAATTGAATATATAAGGTATAGAAATCCCAATGCTTCCCCCAGAGATATTGAAAAACTTGTTGGCGTATATTTTGAGGAAGCCGTAAAAGAAGGAATAAATCCTGATCTTGCAATTGCCCAAATGTGCCGTACAACGAATTTTCTTGGAATTGAAAGGATCATGCAGACGTGTAACTACGCCGGTTTTGCCTCAACGCCGGAATGGCAGGGCAGATTTTCCGGCGGCATGAGACAGGGAGTTATCGCGCATATTCAACATCTTAAAGGCTACACAAGCAAAGTGCGCCGCACTGAACTTAAAAATCCGCTTGTCGATCCGCGCTGGAATATGCTTGACAGTTTTAGGGGAACGATACACACGCTTGAAGATTTGTCAAAAAAATGGTCGCCTTATAACTCCAGAGATTATTATAACGACATTAAAAACATTATTAACGAAATGCGCAGTTTTTCATCGAGGTTGGATACTTAGTGATATTTGTGTAAACTGGTCACTGTCCGTTTCTTTTATTGATACTCTAAAACCAGGCGAATGTGTTATGGGTTTATTTGGATATAATGTTTAAATGATTATTGACAATGCATGAAAAATATAAAACATAATACTATATTTATCATTATTTTCTTCCTCTTTTTTCTGATCTTGAAAAAAGGTAATGATGTCCGACGCATGTTGTAAAGGAAAGAAGGGAATATTATCGGAAAAAGCAGGAATAGATATTAATTAATGGAAATTTATATAAGAAAATTTATTATAGCGGCATTATGGATATTTTTATTAACCACAATCAGTTGTGAGAAAAAAACAGCTAAAAATTCTGAAAATATTATTTTAAATGAAATAATGGATTATAATTGGAATACTCCAATAGAAGAAATAGAAGAAAACTTTATCGATAAAAATTATAAAGAAATAAAGATAGAAAGTGATTTAATTACAGCAAAAGGCAATTATTACGGGTTAAATGCAGATATTTTTTTTAGTTTCTTTAACGGAGAAATGTATGTCGGGGGAATATCATATTTGGGGTTTCCGGAAGAACCGGATGAAAAATATACTCTTCAGGATATTTATAATATCCAGGAAAGAATTTTGTCATTGTTTAGTAAAAAATACGGCGCTCCACAGGAAATAAAAGAAAAAAAAGAAGAATATGAAGGAGAAATCCGCTATTATAAATGGAATTTTAAAAATAATTGCCAGTTGGAGTTACGTTTAGAAATTAAATATTTCATACTTATCGCATGTTGGTTAGATGTCAGGTTTATCAATAATGCCGTATATGAAGAAAAGAAATTGGCTGATGAGTTAAAAGAAGATAACTCTGATATTGAATCATCTCTTCACGAGAAAGAAGTAGAAATCTTTGATGAAAATGAGATAAAAAAAATAATGACATCAGGACAAAAAATAACCATGACCGGTTTAAAGTCTGACAATATGGAAATAACAATGGGAGGCTCAGGTATATTGATTATTGATTGGGGTGATGGGACGGCAAAAGATGTTTCACGATTTTCAGAAAAAGTAAGTATTCAGGATTACAAACATAATTATTCCGGTAAATCCTCAAATGTCATTAACATATATGGGGAAAATATTAAAAATCTTAATTGCAGCGGTCATAGCGGTTATCAAGAAATGTCGGCTTTGGATGTAAGCATGTGTGCTACGCTTGCTAACCTGGATTGCGGTTATAATCAATTAACATATTTGAATGTAAATAACGCTTCGCTGGAAGAATTGCGATGCCAACATAATGAATTATCAAATCTTGATTTAAGCGGGGCTGTTGCGCTAAAAAGACTGGATTGCGGCGAAAATCAGTTAACAAGTTTGGATTTATGCAATAATAAAGCGTTAAAATATTTGCAATGCAATGATAACCAAATAGAGTATCTGGATATCCGTAATAATACAGAGTTATGGGAATTAAAGTGTTCCAATAATTTATTAACAGGTATTGATATAGGTAAAAATAAAAAATTACAAAAGTTAGAATGTGGAGATAATTTCTTAACAAATTTAGACGTAAAAGATTGTAAGAATTTGATATGGCTGGATTTACGAATAAACATATTTACAAACTTGGATATAAGAACCAATACTAAATTGGAATTGTTGATTATCAGTGACAATAAATTCCCGGTCAAAGCATTAAATAGTATATTCAGGACTCTGCCAAAAAAGAAAGAAAGCGAGAATTTTGGAAATGTCATAATTATAGGGAATAACCCAGGAACAAATAACTGCAATATTAAAATGGCAGCGCGTAAGGGATGGAATATTCAAACTTATGGATTTGAAAATTGAGTATGCTTGCCGTCTGTATTTGAACATATATTAAAAAACTATGTTAAAAAGGACGCGCAGCGGCGACAGATACTGCTTTTTCCGGATTTATCGGCCTCTTCTGTCATTTTAATGAATTTTTTGTAATATACGGCTTGACAAAAAATGAATATTATGTATAATACAAAAATAATCAAGTCCGAATTTGTGACCGTTTTAAGGAGTTGCAACTTTAGGGCTGGCTAAAAAAGGAGTAAAGTATGGGCAAGAGAAGCAGTGTTTTAAGTAATGTTGATGATAAATTAGTTAGTGAATATAGTGATAAAAGTATTAAACAATCTTTAACTACAAAATTAGATATTAGTATTAATATAGCCGGTACTGATTTTGATGATATTGGAGAAGCTATAAATTACGCATACAGATGCGGTTTAGCAGATTCTTATCAAATTAAAAAAACAAGAGATGGAAAAGGCGGAGTTGATCAGGATGAACTCTATAAAATACTAAAGAACAGTCATTCTTTGGAACATAAATCTGATTTTTTAAGAGAAATAGCCAAAGAATGGTTCCCATTAGAACTACATGAGGATAAGAAAATTAAAACTGTTAATATTGAATTAAATAATCTGGCCGATTTTTTAAAGAAATAAATTGAAGGCATAAAGTTCTTAAAAGATCCCTTCGTTCCCTTTGTGATCTTCGTGAGAGTTCTTTCGAAAAATATCTTTACTGCAACCTTGACACAAATCTGTTATCCTTAATAAAAAACCGCAATTCCAATTCTTTTCCCAACGAAAGGCCGATGCGCGTGGCGCTTGCTATTTCATAATTTTTCTTGTTATTAAAAACATATAACGGCCCTTCAATCAAAGACAAATTATTGTGCTTTTTTGTAATGCCAAATGCCTGCGTTAATTTTCCCGGCCCATTACACAGATTCTCTGTCTTTTTGGTCTTGCGTCTTTTTTGCATAACAGGGATTCCCTCGACAGGTTCAAGCGCGCGAAGGAGTACGGCTTCGCCCTCTCCTGTTATGCCGCTTACGATGTTTAGGCAGTGGTACATTCCATAGATTAAATAAACATAGGTATTTCCGGCAGGTCCAAACATGGGCGCGTTGCGGACGGTTTTCCCTTTGCTTGCATGGCAGCCTGGATCATCCCTGTAAAGGTACGCTTCAGTCTCGACAATCATCCCTTTTAAATTGCCTAAAACAAGGTATTTGCCAAGAAGCGCTTTTGCAAGATCGACAGTCGGCTGATTAAAAAATTTTTTACCAAGCGGCATGAAAGACATTGTACAATATGTTAGAATTATTCCATAGAGGGGAAAATGGCGGTAAATCTGCGCGACAGGCTCAAGAGAATACAGGAAAGCAGAAAATTTGAATCCCAAATTGACTCTCCGCCGGACATGCCGGATAATTCTCAGGACAGAGATTCTTTAAAACTGATAAATCTTGGCTGGAAACAGTGCGGTTATAAAACGCTAAAAAGAGAAATTAACGCGCCTTCGCCGTTTAAGAAAAACTCCGCTCTTCCGCCGGCTCTTGCTGTTCTTGTCCACGATTTGGCGGGCAGGGAATTGCCGAAAACAGAGGATTTTCTTTTTTTTGATTTGGAAACATCGGGGCTTTACGGCGGATCGGCTGGAACAATCGCGTTTCTTGCCGCTTTTGGAAAACCTCTTTCAAACGGAAAAATGCACATAACGCAATATCTGCTTTTGGACTATCCGGGCGAGGATGATTTTTTGCAAAATGTAATTGCCGAATTGAATAAGGAAAAATCAGTAATTGTAACATATAACGGAAAATGTTTTGATTCACAGATTATTAAAACGAGATGCCTTATAAACAGAATAAAACCGCCTGAATATTGGCATGTCGATCTGCTTCATCCTGCAAGGCGGCTTTGGAAAAATATTATTCAAGACTGCTCTCAAAAGTCGGTTGAAACCAATATTCTTGGCATTGATCGTACAAATGACATTCCCGGTTCTCTCGCTCCGGAAATCTGGTTTGAGTTTCTTAAAACAGGGCAAACAGACAATTTAATGGGTATTTGCGATCATAATCTGTCCGACATAAAAGGGCTTGCGTCAATCTTTGCGGCAATAATTTTAATAGCTGAAGATCCTTTTGATGCAATATATAATTATGCTCTGGGAAGGCTCGCCCTTTACTGGCGCATTTTTTGCAGAAGGTATGAATACGAAAACTTACAGGAAACAGGCGCCAAACTTTTACGCCTTGCCGCAAAGAAAGACATTCAATGTCTGCCAAACATAAAAGCCGCAATATTCAACGCATTGGCTATAGACTGCGAAAGAAAACGAAAAAACGCCGCCCTTGCGCTGGAATACGTAAACAAAGCCCTTCAATTAAAAGAAATCAGCGAATCCTGGCGCAAAGAATTTGAACGCAGAAAAGAACGCTTGGAAAAAAAAGTAAAATAAAAATTTCTACCACGAACCACACGAACCAAAACGAACAACGACAAGATTTCGGAGGATAAGTTCGTGGTGTTCGTGTGGTTCGTGGTAAATTCTTCTAATCATTTACGCCTTTAATCCTCTGCATCTGTCCACGGTAGAAGACGGAAGAGCCGCCGCGTTTGTCTATTTCCGCCTGCATTTTTTGACGGACAGTTTGCGCGAATTCACGTATTGAATCCGCTGTTATTTTGCCTTTTTCATCTCGTTTTACATAACGGGAAGGATATTCGGGATCAAGAATAATTAAAGTTTCATTTGGCAGAGTACTGCCCCAAAAAGACCAAGGGCGGAAGAGACCTTTGGAAAAAACAGTTACCATAGGTATTATGGGAATATCCAATTCAGACGCAATTATAAACGCGCCTGTTTTAAATTCTTTAATATTTTGATTGTATAAAAAACATTCGCCCTCAGGATAGAAATGTAAAAATCTACGGTATTTAAACGCCTGTTCGCAAGCTTCTAAAATTTTACGGTAACCGGTAATGCCTCTGGGTATGGGAATTCCACCTAAAAGACGGGTAAAAGTTCCTAAAAACGGAGATTCAACAGTAGCTTCCAGTAAGGTAAAAAATATCAGGCGTGGAAATATAAGCCATGCATTTTTTGCGGGATCCCAAAATGTAGTATGGTTGGAAATTGTAATTGCCTTGCGAATACCGTAAACTTTATAACGATTTTTATATTTGGTAAAAAACATAAGATAATTAATCAACATGGCGATAGGAATAATCAGCCAGCATGTCAACGCGGAGGCAATTCTGAATATTAAAGAAAAATTTATTACAGGTCGTCCATGTTTATATGGCATCAGCTTACCTTGCGATCCTTCCAGATGAATCCTTTGCCGGAAATTGTACGAAGCCATGACCAGGCGGCCAAATAAACCAAATTTAAAAAGAATAACGGCCAAAGAAAACCGTACCACCAGTTTAGTCTTAGCCCAAGGAACATAAATAACCATGTTAAGGTATAGAGAATATTTACAATTAATATATGTAATGTCCATGGGCTATTGGTAATAATGCAGCCGATAAGAAGAGGCATTGGAAAAAATAAAAAGAAAATAACGCAAACTAAACACAGAAAAATAACTAATGTATTCTTGCCAAGAAAATTAAACGTGTTTTTTCCGATGCCTTCTATGGCGCTGCGGTGGCCATCGTACATTCTGCAAAAAACATATTCGGAGATATTTAAAAAACTGGTGGAAAATCCTTTCTTCTTGACAATTCGCGACATATAAATATCTTCGATTGTTTTATTTTTGAATGTTTCGCATCTGCCTATAGCGTTAAATACGTCATGCTTGATAACTATAAATTGCCCTATCGCCGCCGAAAAGAAACTTAATTTTGTAAAACGATTTAAAAACAACGGAATAACAAAACCAATTAAAAAAAACATTAAAGGGACGGTTATAATTTCTCCAAAGGAACGGAAAATCTGTCCTATGTAGCCGGAGATCATGTCGGTTTTTAAATAATCCATGTTTGTTACCGCCCATGAAATGCTTGCGGGACTGTGTATGGTATCGGCGTCGGTAAAGATCAGTATATCGCCTTTTGCGTAAACAGAAAGCTGCTGCAGGGCAAAAGGTTTGCCAAACCAATCCTCAGGAAGAGGTTTTCCTGAGAACACTTTTACTTTTGAATTTTCCTCCGCAATACGATCAAGTATTAGTTTTGTATCATCGGTGGAGTTGTCATCTAAAACAAGAATTTCATAATTTTTATAATGCTGGTTAATAAGGGAATTAAGGCATTTTTCAATATTTTTTTCTTCATTTCTTGCGGGGATTAAAACAGAAACAAGGGGGCCGTCAAAAATTTCAGGTCCGTGGGTAAATCTCCACATCTCATAGTGGTTTGCAAGGGATAAAATAAAAAAATAAGCGGCTAATAAAACCAGCGCATTGTAGTAATAAGGGCTAATAAGAGCTGATAATGTGTTTAACATTTAGTTCCTTCCGTTGTCATGATTTTGCAAGCAAACTTTGCGCGAATTTATTTGTCGGATAAAGCTCCAGACATTTTAAAAGCCAGGGTTTTGCCAGAGAATACTTTTTTTGCTGTACATACGCGAACCCAATGGCTATGTATACATTAAAGAGGTCATCCTTTTCATAATTGCACTCTTGCGGAATGACTGTCATCATTTCTATGCCTTTCTTGTAATCGTAAAGAGGCCAGGGAGGATAAATCCATCTTGCGGCAAGCATTATTCGCGCAGCGGCGTTTTTTTTGTCAATTTCAAGCGCTTTTTTTGAATATTTTTCAACATTTAATCCGTTAGCCATAGCGTAAGAGGTTGAATTGACGGCGCATGACTGGGATATATTTTCAGCTAACATTTGATACGCTTCGGAGCCGGACTTTATTTCAAGAGCCTTCTGCGCCCATTTAATCCCTTCGGCATAATAAGCGGCGGCTTTGTCATTTTTTTCTTCATATTGATACGCCCTGCCTATCATATATTCGCAGCGGGAAAGCATTACGTACAAAGATACGCCTGAAAGAGAAGTTTTTGCCTTTTCAGAAGTATTTTTATATAATGGAAATATTTCATCGACAGTCAATTTTTGTTCGTAGATTGCGTCCCTTAAAGGCAGAAACCACTGAGGCAGCGGTTCGGCGGATATATTGACTCCCGAAACAAGCAGGATAAAAACAAATGCAAACATAATTAAAATATACCTATTTTTTATTTTTTTTCAATATTAGATTAAACTTTTATTTATTTGAAGATATTGAATAATTTTTTAATTTGAGTTATTGTATTATCGTAAATAAAATGTACGACTTCAGACAATCATGGAAAATAAAAGTAACAACTGCCATTAACGCCGTATTAACTGACGCGGGTATTAATGAAATTATAAAACCTGATCAAGTTACGGCGGAAGATCCGCCAAACCCTGAATTAGGGGACATTGGTTTCCCGATGTTCAGTTTTTCAAAAATACTCAGGAAAGGGCCGCCGCAGATAGCGCAGATGGCGGCTGAAAAACTTGCAAAACTCCTTATTGAAGAAAAATCCGCCGCAAAAGTACAGGCGCAGGGACCGTATTTGAATGTAAAAATGGATCGCGCACAGACGGCAAAGACGATACTTGAGCAAGTTACAAAAGACTGTAAAAATGATTTTTCGTTTGGAAGACCAGGCAATTTTGCCGGTAAAAAGGTAATGGTGGAATTTTCAAGCCCGAATACGAATAAACCCCTTCATCTTGGACATTTGCGAAACGATGTGTTAGGCGAAAGCATTTCGCGCATTTTGGCGGCATGCGGCTCTCAGGTGCGAAAAGTTTGCATAATTAACGATCGGGGCATTCACATTTGCAAATCAATGCTTGCGTATAAAGAACATGGGCAGGGAAAAACGCCTGAGAGCGAGGGCGTAAAGAGCGACCGCTTTGTTGGGAATTGGTATGTGTGCTTCAATACAGAATTAAAAAAAGAAGCGGAAGAATTGATAAAGGCTGGTGCGGATAAAGACGCTGCAGAAGCGCAAACTCAGTCTATGAAAAAGGCTCAAGAGTTATTGCGTAACTGGGAAGCCGGCGACGGCGAAACCGTAGAACTCTGGAAAAAGATGAACAGTTGGGCGATTGAGGGGATGAAAAAAACTTATGAAAGAACCGGCGTTTCATTTGATAAATACTACTTTGAAAGCGAAACCTATATGCTTGGAAAGGATGAAGTTTTAAAAGGGCTGGAAAGAGGCATTTTTTTCCGTCAGGAAGACGGTTCTGTCGCAGTCGATCTAACAGAGGAAAAACTTGATAAAAAAATACTTTTGCGAAACGACGGCACGTCGATCTACATTACGCAGGATTTTGGGACTGCGATTAACCGTCATAAAGACTGGCCGTTTGACAAAATGATCTATGTAGTCGGCTCTGAACAGCAGTATCACTTTAAAGTGCTATTTATTTTACTGGACAAATTAGGTTACCCCTGGGCAAAAAGCCTTCATCATCTTTCCTACGGCATGGTTAATCTTCCCGAAGGAAAAATGAAAAGCCGCGAAGGAACCGTAGTTGACGCGGACGATTTAATCAACTCCCTGCGCGATATGGCTTTATCGGAAATACGCGAAAAGGGCAGGGAAGAGGAAGTAGGAGACCCGCAGGAGGTGGCGGAAAGAATCGCACTTGGCGCGTTACATTATTTTTTACTCCAGCCAAGTCCCGTTAAAGATATGCTTTTTGATCCAAAAGAATCGCTTTCATTTACAGGGAACACCGGCCCTTACTTGCAGTACATGGGGGCGAGGATTTCTTCGATGTTACGGAAAAATGAGAAATTAACAATGAGCAATGAGCAATTAGCAATTAGCAATGAGCAATTAGCAATGAACAATGAGCAATTAGCAATGAGCAATGAGCAGATAAAAGATTTTGATAATTGTTTTTCTTTGTTGACTTCTGATCTGGAGTGGGAAGTTGTTAAGACATTGGCGGCGTATCCCGCTAAAATAAGAGAGTCGGCTGAAGACCTTGATCCTTCTCATCTTACCGGTTTTCTTTATGACCTTTCCAAATCGTTCAGCCGTTTTTACCACGAGTGTCCGATTCTTAATTGTGACGATCCTGCTCTCTCAAAAGCAAGGCTTGAATTAAGCCGCGCCGTGATGATGGTATTAAAAGACGCGTTTAATTTGGTTTGTATTCCGTTTCTGGAAGTTATGTAATTTATAAAATTTATTACATTTTCCCATAATTATTCCTTATTATTTTTACCACGAACCACACGAACGCCACGAACTTTTAGTTCATATCTTGTTGCTGTTCGTGTTGGCTCGTGTGGTTCGTGGTAAATTCTCTTGTTAATATTTAGTTGTTACAGAGTACTAGTAGTCTGTAAAGGCTAAAACTTTACACGATTAAAGGGTAAAGCCTTTTCAATTTAATACGCGCATCTACAGCGGTAAATTGCCAATCAACTCCTTTTTGAGACTGATTACGCCTGTTATACCACGAGGCAAGTTCCTTATTCAAAGATTCAATGTCAGAAATACGCCTGT
>Ga0268262_10004335_pt1 | contig 14732 bp, 12 predicted proteins | sample TergutNc150P3_FD_190354 | JGI IMG/M metagenome (GOLD analysis project Ga0268262, IMG submission 190354) | Nasutitermes corniger P3 segment gut microbial community from laboratory colony in Florida, USA - Nc150 P3 (SPAdes) (version 2) | ecosystem: Host-associated > Arthropoda: Insects >... | reverse complement strand
GGCCGTGTAGCGCAGGCCGATGATGTAGCCGATGCCCAGCACCGCCGCATTGTTTAGGTAATCAAAGCGCATAAACGCCTTGTCCTGCATCCTGCCAAGCCATTGCTCTGTGCCAATGTGCGCCAAACGGATGTTTTCGGCCATGACTCTGAAAAGGCTGGTAAGGCCGTCATAGAGGCCACCAATCAGCGCGGCGATTACTAGGGTTTTAGCTTGGCTGCCGGCCTTTTCGCCAGTCACAAGGATCTCGGTGGTGGCCGTGGCTTCGGGCCAAGGGAACACGCCGTGGTTTTCCACCATGAAGTTGTGCCGGAGCGGAATCAAGAAAAGTATGCCGATGGAGCCGCCCAAGAAGCTGACAAGCACCACTTGTGTCAACGTAGGCGTGGCCACGCCGCTGCCGGGGACGGCGGCCAGCATGTACAGCGCTGGGATTGTAAACACTGCGCCCGACACAACATGGCTGCTGTTGGCGCCTATGCTCTGTATGATCACGTTTTCTAAGATGGTGTTCTTCCTAGAGAAAAAGCGGCTGAGTCCAACGGCTAGGATGGCAATGGGGATGGCCGCCTCGATGCCTTGGCCCAGCTTTAGTGCCAAGTAGGCCGCCGCCATAGAGAATATCGCGCAGAATACCAAGCCCAGCGCTATGGCCCTGCCAGTCGTCTCCAGCACTCCGTCCTGGGGGACAAGGGGGACATATTTTTCGCTAGGGCCAAGCGGCCTTCTGGCGTTTTCGGGCAAACCCTTTATTTCGTCCGGGGCGTTGTGTGACATGGCTGCTCCAATGGGCTATGCAGGTTGCAGAGTAGGGCAAGAAGTTTGCGCTGACACAATAAATTGTAATGAAAAAGCGAGAAATAGGAAAGAGCAAATAATTCGAACCACTTGCAAAACTCTTTGCGCCCATCGAAGTCGCTAGGGGTCTGGGGAGTAGCGAGGGAAGTGCTCGCATGCGAGTGCGACCGAGCGAATCCCCAGTTAGCATTCGGAAGCTTTTCCAAGTTCCGGTGGGAAACACCCAAGGCCGAAGAGTCTCAGTCCCGAGGCAAAGCGGCGAATGACCTCGCCGCGTGTCCAGTCGGCGCGATGGAATTGCCGTTCGCCAGCAAGAAAAGATTTGGGAGGGTTTTGCAAGAAGCTAATTCTAATTCCAAATTGCGTCCATGCCATTTTCAATTGCTGTTGCACTAGCCAGTGCTGTGCAATTTTTCTCTTGTGGCTTGAAACTTCAAACTGGCATCAGTCTTCGATGATGTGCGTACCCCTGCTGAGGCTGGTGATATGAATTTTTGGGGATTTCTTTAGCCTGTCCCTAAAAACGCCAGTCATTTCGGTGAGGAAGTTTCCCACCTCGGCTTCTTCTACCAAGTTTATAGTACACCCGCCAAATCCAGCGCCCATCAGCCTAGAGCCATGCACCCCCTTTATCTGCATCGCGCCTTCGACCAGCTTGTTCAATTCGGAGCAGCTAACTTGGTATTGGTTTCTAAGGCCCTCGTGGCTGGCGTACAATAGGCTCTGCATGGCGTCTAGGTCGTTGCTTCTCAGCGCCTCGCACATTTTCAGCACCCTTTGGTTTTCTTCTAGGACGTACTGGCACCTTTTGAAAACCACTGGGTTCATAGAAGTTTTGTTGTCCAACAACAGCTCCAGCGTTGCGTCCCTAAGCGACTGGAGGCCGGGCTGGAACTTGGCAAGAGCTTCAACGCCCTCTTCGCACTGGGAGCGCCTCATGTTGTATTTGCTCTGGCTGAGTTTGCGCCTAACTTGGCTGTCGCACAGGACGATGCAAAGCCCGTTTTGCTCAAAGGGGATGTGCTGTGAACTGTGATCCTTGCAGTCCAGCAGCAGGGCCGTGTTTTCCTTTGCCCTGAGGTTGAGGAATTGATCCATCGAGCCGCACCTGACCCCCATGAATTCATGCTCGGCGCTAATGGCGCACCAGGCAATGTCGTTGTCGGACATGTTGAGGCCGAAAAGGTGGTTCAGCCCAAAAAGGATGCCGCAGGCTATGGCCGACCCCGTGGACAGCCCTGCGCTCCTTGGCATGTCCGCCCCATATACGAGGTCGAAGCCGGAGATGGGCATGTCCGCCTTTTGTAGCTGTGCGATGGAGCCAAGCGCAAGGTTGGGCCACTCGAGTCCCGTCTGCGACAGTGCGGGTATGCTGGTTTGGTATGTGGCCTCAAAGTCAATGGAGTGCAGCACTATCGCGTCGTCCGCCCTTGGGGTGAAGGCCATGACTACCGATTTGTCCACTGCGCCAAGTAGGGCGAACCCATTGTTGTAGTCGGTGTGCTCCCCGATGATGTTGATCCTGCCGGGGCTTTTGAGCATGAGGCCCTTTTCGAGTCCAAGGCTCTCTTGGGCCTGCAAAACCCTGTCGAGAAGTGGTGGTTGCGCTATTGCCAATTGCCGCCTCCAAAACGGGGGGCGATGCCCCAAAAAAAATGATAGGGGCATCTGCTAAGGAACCAGTATTACACTTTTGTAACGATTTGCCAAAGCATTGGCGCACCCGTTTACATAAATAAAGCAATAAAATTACTTACAAAGGATTTGGCCAAAAAATTACATTTTTGTTACCATTTTCCCGAAAGCCCGCAGCTTCCAGATGCCCACTGCCCGATATTGCAGCTACAGCCGCCCATTTTGTTCAGGTGGCGCAGACTGCCCCTGCTATACTTAATGATTTAAACGTTCGCAACGGAGCTGCTTGTGAAAGTCCTCATCCTTGGAGTCAATGGTTTCATCGGGTCGCATTTGACAGACCGCATCCTTCTCGGCACAGATTGGGAATTGGTTGGCATGGACTTGGCCAGCGGCAAGGTGGAGGGGCACTTGAGCAGCTCCCGCTTCACTTTCTTCCGGGGCGACATAGCGTTGAGCGGCGAATGGATAGAGAGCCAAGTGGAGCAGTGCGACGTAGTGCTGCCCTTGGTGGCCATCGCCACGCCAAAGGTGTATGTGACAGACCCATTGAGGGTGTTTGAATTAGACTTTGAAGAAAACCTAAAAGTTGTCAAACTTTGCGCCAAGCACCACAAGCGCCTCTTGTTCCCCAGCACGTCCGAAGTGTACGGGATGTGCCCCGATGCAGAGTTTGACGAGGAGCAGAGCAACTTGGTGACGGGCCCTATCAACAAAAACAGGTGGATATATAGCACGTCCAAGCAGTTGCTGGATCGCGTGATATGGGCGCATGGCTTCCAAAAGGGTCTGCAGTTCACCCTGTTTAGGCCATTCAACTGGATGGGTCCAAGGCTGGACAGCTTGGCGGCGGCCAAGGGCGGGAGCAGCCGCTTGGTGACGCAATTCACCTGCAACCTGCTGAATGGCGAGCCACTGAACCTTGTGGATGGCGGCCACGCCCGCCGCTGCTTCTGCGACATAAGCGACGCGATGGACGGCCTGATGGCGATATTGGCCAACCAGGGCGGCAGGGCCGATGGAAAGATTTTCAACATAGGCAACCCCGACAACGAAAAGAGCGTTAGGGAGATTGCCGAAGCAATGATCGAGATTTGGAACGGCCATCCATTCCGAAAACAGATGGGGCTCAAAGAGGGCAGCCTAAAAGAGACAAAGAGCGGCGACTACTACGGCGAGGGCTACCAGGACGTCTCAAGGCGCGTCCCCAGCATCAGGCGGATGCAAGAGACGTTTGGCTTTTCGCCCAAGGTGGGTCTGCGCGAGTCTTTGGAAAAGGCCATGAATTTCTTCATCGAAGAGTTCAAGTCCACTACATAGGGGGCGCCCGATGCCTGAGAGATCAAAGCCAACCGAAAAGCTGCACTTTTTCTTAGTCTGGCTGGCTCTTGGCCTGCTCCCGCTGTTCATGAGGCCCCTCTGGCAGCCCGATGAGGGGCGATATGCCGAGATACCGAGAGAAATGCTAGAGAGCGGGAACTGGCTTACGCCGCACCTGAACTATGTCCTCTATTTTGAAAAGCCCCCATTCCAATATTGGCTGTCCGCCATTTCGATGAAAGCCTTTGGCGAGTCAGCCATTGCAGCTAGGCTGCCGCTGGCTTTTGCGTCATTGCTGACGATGTGGGCTGTGTGGAGGCTTTCAAAGCGGCTTGGCTGCCAATGGCCCACTTGGGCCGCCTTTGCCGTTGCGTCCAGCTTGCTGCTGTTTGTCTGCGGGCAGGTATTGACGCTGGACGCCCTATTCAGTGCGCTGTGCTTTTTTTCCGCCGCCGCCGCTGTGGAGGCCGTGGGCCTGCGCTATTACGATGGCGGGCACTGGCAGAAAATAGGCTGGACTCTTGCCTTTTTTGCGGGCGCGTCTTGCGCCACCCTTACAAAGGGGCCGGCAGCCGTGGTTCTTGTCGGAGGCGCGATATTTTTTAGCTTCTTTGTCGCGTGGAAAGACGCAAAGCTGCGGGCCGCCATCTTCAAAACATTTTTTTCTCCCTATGGCTGGCTTTTGTTCGCAGCCATCACGGCGCCTTGGTTTGTGCTAGTCAATAGGGCAAACCCCGGCCACGCCCATTTCTTCTTCTACACAGAGCACGTCGAGCGATTTTTGAGCCACAGGCACGAAAGGCAGGGCAGCGACAATCCCATATTGGACAAGCTGTTTTTTGTCCCCATCATCGTGGCAGGGCTGGTTCCGTGGCTGAGCGGATGTTTTGTAGGGCTAAAGAGGGCATTGCGGTTCATAGGCAAAAAGGCGGGCCCCACCTTGGACGGCTCCCAGCTAAACAAATGGGCCGTTGCCCTGCTGGTGTCTTTATTCGCTTGGCCGCTGTTGTTCTTTTCAGCGTCGGGTTCAAAGCTGGTGCCCTACGTGCTGCCCTGCGTTGCGCCGATAATTGTCTTGGGGGCGGCATTTCAAAAGGAGTCGGACGGCTTTTTGCCCATGAAGCGCATGGGCATAGAGATGCTTTTGCTCGGGGCCATATTTTTTGCGGCGGCGGCAGTGGCGTATGTTTCCCCCATGTTGGCGGCTGGCTCCGCAGAATGGGCGTCGGATATCCGGCAGTACAATGGCGCGCTTTGGCTGTTGTTCCTCGGCATGGGCTTTTCGCTTGCGGGGGCTTGGGCCGCCAAAAGCCACGAACTCACAACGCAGAGGTGGATGGCTTGGCATTCGGCCCTATTGATTATCTTGGTGTTTGCCGCGCAGCGCGTCAATGGGGCGCAAAGCACCATTGATGGGCTTATCGCCAAGGTTCCGCATGAACTGCGGGGCAAGGGGAAAATCCAGTGGATAAGCCACGGCGACTACTTTCAGGCCCTGCCTTTTTTAGTGAAAGACAGAATAACCATAGTCGGCGCAACGGGAGAGCTTTACTTTGGCCGGGACAATCTGCCGCAAGAGGAACAGGGGAGATGGTTCGTTGAGGATCGCCAGGCCCTCACTGAAACGGGCACGCGCCTAAAGAGCGAATGTCCCGACAAGCCCGTATGGGCCCTCTCCACCCAAAAGGCTTGGCGAGCACTGCCCGAAGAATCGCAGATCGCCTGGGAAGTGGTTGACGCTTCTTCCCCAAGGGCCGTGCTGCTGCGGTTTGTGGGGCAATAATATCAGTTACAAGTTACAAGTTACTAGGTACAAGATGAAAACCCTTGCTACATGAGGCTTTGCTTCTGACGTTTATCACATTGGCAATAGGACACGATATAACAATTATGCCGACCTGCATTTCCTGACCGCAGGTCGGCATAAATATTTTTTTTCGCTTTGGAAAATTAATCTTCGGTGAGTCCTGGTGCCTCTTTCTTGCTCTGCACCACGCCCCACACAATGGCGGCTATGCAGATGATGGCGAGGATCGCGCCCACTATTTTGTTGCCCGTGCCCTCGCTGAGGGAGAAGCTCATCACGACGCCCAACAGCAGCAGGCTGACCATGTTCATAACCTTGATCAGGGGGTTGATCGCAGGGCCGGCGGTGTCTTTCAGCGGGTCGCCGACTGTGTCGCCGGTGACTGCCGCCTTGTGCGCCTCGCTGCCCTTGCCGCCGTGTACGCCGTCCTCGATGAGTTTCTTGGCGTTGTCCCAGGCGCCGCCGGCGTCGGCCATGAACACTGCTAACAGTTGGCCCACCACGATCATGCCGGCCAAAAAGCCGCCCATGGCATACGTGCCAAGCAACAGGCCAACGGCCAAGGGCGCGGCAATGGCCAATAGCACAGGGCCAACAAGCTCTTTTTGGGCCGTGGATGTGCAGATGTTGACCACGCGGCCATAGTCGGGCTTCTTGGTGCCTTTCCAGATGTCCGGGTCGCGGAACTGGAGGCGGCACTCCTTGACGATGTAGTACGCGGCGCGGCCAACGGCCCTGATAAGGCTGGAGCTAAACAGGAATGGCACTGCCCCGCCCAGCAGCAGGCCGATCAGGACTTTGGGGTCGGCCACGGTGAGCATCCCCTTGATTTTGTCATACTGCCCCGTGGTCATCTGCGCCAACTTGTCCTCGCTGCCGACGGCTATAACGGCTATGAAGCTGGCGAACAGCGACACGGCGGCTATAACCGCGCTGCCGATGGCAATGCCCTTGGTTTCGGCCTTGGTGGTGTTGCCCACTGCGTCGAGGTCGGCCAGTATCTGGCGGGCGCGCTTGTAGCTGCCAGGCTCGGCGGCTTCCATCTCGTCTTTGTCGTAGCCCATTTCGCCGATGCCGTTGGCGTTGTCCGCCACTGGCCCAAAGACGTCCATGGATATGGTGTTGCCCGTCAGCGTCAGCATGCCGATGCCGGCCATAGCCACGCCGTAGGCGATGAACGTGGCCGGTATGTCAACGCCAGTATAGACCATAACTGAAAGGAAGATAGCCACTGCAAGGACAACGAGCGTCATGACTGTGGCCTCATAGCCAACCGCAAAGCCCTCTATGATGTTTGTGGCGTGGCCCGTTGTGCAACTCTTGGCCAGACCCTTCACTGGCGGGTGGCTGGTGTGGGTGTAGTAGCTGGTCACCTTGTTGAGCGCCACGGCCAAGAACACACCAATCAGACACGTTATTGCGGGCCGCATGTCCAGACCTGCCACGCCAAAGTTGGCCCAGATAGGCAGAAGGTTCGGGTCGCCGCCAGGGAACCCCACTTTGGCCATGGGGTTTGTCGCAAAATAAGCTGGGTCGAAGCGGAGGTAGTAGTAGCCCATCACAAAGAAGCCCACAACGGAGATGATGGAGCCTATCCAGAAGCCGCGGTGGACGCTCTTGAGGGCGGTGTCGCTGGTGTCGTTTGGGCCGGCCTTGACCGTGTACGTGCTTATGATAGAGCCAAGCACCCCTATGCCGCGAACCAGCAGGGGGAACAGCACACCCTTGTGGCCGAAGGTGGCCATGCCCAGTATCATCGCGGCCACTATGGTTACTTCGTAGCTCTCAAAAATGTCAGCCGCCATTCCGGCGCAGTCGCCCACATTGTCGCCCACGTTGTCGGCGATGGTGGCGGCGTTGCGCGGGTCGTCTTCGGGGATGTCTTTTTCTATTTTGCCCACCAAGTCTGCGCCGACGTCAGCGGCCTTGGTATAGATGCCGCCGCCTACGCGCATGAAGAGGGCCAGCAGCGTGCCGCCAAAGCCAAAGCCCAAGAGCGCTTCGTAGGCTTGGGAGCCGAACACCAAGAAAATCAGCGTGCCGCCCAACAGGCCCAGGCCGTCAGTGAGCATCCCAGTGATGGTGCCAGTGCGGTAACCCAACTGCATTGCCGTGCCATAGCTGTGCTTCGCGGCGGCGGCGACGCGGACGTTGCCGATTGTGGCCAGCCGCATCCCTACGAAGCCAACTGTCCAAGAGAACAGGGCGCCTATCATAAAGGCAATGGCGCGGCCTACCTTGAAGACCTGCCCGTACTCGCCACTCTGCGTACTAAAGTAAAGCAGGATAGTGATGACGATGATCAAGGGGCCGATCTTGCGGAACTGCGCCGCTAGGTAGGCGTTTGCGCCCTCGCGGACGGCGGCGCCGATTTCCTGCATCTTGGCTGTGCCCTTGTCTGCGCCGCGCACCTGCTTGACCAGCATGAGCGCGTACAGCAGGCCGGCCACAGCGATGGCCAGCACAATCACCAGCGAGACCCGCTCGAAGAGTCCGAAAGACTCTGTATCGCGGAATGGCGCGAACCATGGGAAACCTTTTAAGCTAGGAAGCTCTTTCGTTATTGCTTCCCCGGCCTCGCCGATGGCCCCCTGTGCGCGGAGAAAAAGGGCCCCGGCGAAAAAGGCGAGCAGGCCCACCAAATAGGCCACCCTTGATTTCGGTGAGGCAATAAGCCGTCTGAACAACTGCATCAACATGTGCGCCCCCTGGCAATGAATGTTGTTGAACAATCTCGAAAAATGCCCCTTGGGTGCAAAAACAGTCCAAGGGAGCCGAAAAGACAAACCATTATACCACCACAAGACAAAAGCACAATTTCTAAATGATTTTTAGGACTGGGGACAATTCTGCTATGCTTGGCCCCCCTTGGTAGCTGACGGATTCCAAGAACAAGCCGGCGGCGGGAGCGGCCCTCTCCGCCCAAAATAGCGTAGCGTCGCCCTTGGGCGTTTTTATGTCTCTCTTGACCTGCTCTAGGCCAACTTTTCCCATGCCGCAGTGGATGGCTGCCCCCACCATCCGCCGGACTTGCTTTCTGAGAAAAAATTTTCCTGTGACCCTCAATAACAACATGCTCCCGCATACTCTTGTCTCGCATTTGTATATTTGGCAGTGGGGGTTCTCCTCTGGGGTCAGGTCGGCGAATGCCGCCATGGAATGGTTGCCCTCGAACATTCGCCAAGCTTTTTCCACTGCGTCCAAGTCCAAGGGCGCCTTGGGCCACCAAGTATAGTTTTTTGCAAACGCCGATTTGCGAAGGGCAATTTGGTAGATGTACGCCCTAGAAATAGCGTCGCGGCGGGGGTCAAACTCTGGGGGGCAAGGCTCTATGGCTATGACAGAGATGTCGTAGGGTAGGCCGGCTTCTAATACTTGGCGCAGCTCAGATGGCTTTATTGGATGCGCGAATTGGAGGCTGGCCACCTGCCCAAGGGCGTGTACGCCCGCGTCGGTTCTGCCCGAGCCACCGATGTGGAGAACCTTGATGCCCGCCCTGTGCAACTGGCGATCCAAGGTTCCGGCTATCGTTTTAACGCCAGCGGCTGTTTGCTTGGTACCCTGCCTCTGCCAGCCTTGGTATCGGCCGCCGTCATATTCGAGCAGTAGGCGAAATGACGAGTGCGGAGCGTCTTGTTTGGCTTTTGGCGGGTTCATAAATGACCTCTTCAGTTTTCAGTTGTGCAGAGTCCAATAAGCGATTGCCATTTGAGATGCTTGCGAAACCTTCATTTTTTTTAGCCAACGAATTGCAATTCCATCGTGCCGGTCGATGACGCGGCGAGGTCGTTCGCCGCTTGACTGCGAGATTGAGAGCCATCGGCCTGTTGCGTCTAGCGCCGGGGTTTGGAAAAGCTTGCATCCTATGAACTGGGGGTCCGCTCGGGTCTCGCTCGCATGCGATGCTGGCTTTCCGGCGCAGCCTCTCATATCCGCTCTCCCGCGAAAAAGCGCGCGGGCTCGCTACATTCTGGCTGCGCCTCCTAGCCCATTCGGGCTTTTGGAGAATATCCCCCAGACCCCCATGCGACTTCGATGAACACGAAGAGATGTTTTGCAATATACTCATCTTGGCAATTTTTCCATCAATTTGTCCAGCACTTCGTCTGGCACGCGCAGGTCTCCCCAGCCAGTGCCCAGCTTGCACCCGGGCTTGCCATTTCCATGATAGTCGCTCCCCCCGGTTGGGGCCGCGCCCAATGAGTCGCATAGATCCAAAAAATATGCTGTCTCTTGGGCCGAGTGTTCAGAATAGTAAGACTCTATGCCCTCTAGCCCCATCCCACGCAAGTCCGCCATGGCTGGCCCCCAGACGAACTGCCCGCCCATATAGTGCCCAAAGCGTCCAGGGTGGGCCACTGCGGGCACCCCTTTTGCTTCCTTGATCCACTTAAACGCTTCGCTTGGCGACAGGTATTCAAACGGGGCATAGGCCAAGCCGCCCTCTCCTATGTACTTTTGAAAGGCCTCTTTCTTTGTGCTGCCGTGCCCTGCGTTTGTCAGCATCTCGGCTATGTGCGACCTAGTGACTATGGTGTCCTCGCCGTCGGGCGAATCGCTTTGGCAAATATTGATGTTCATATCGCGCAGATTTTGAAAAATTTGCCTATTCCTTCTTTGGCGGCGCAGTTTAAGGGATTCCACCCGCTCACGAAACAGGTTGTCTCGGTGGTCAACAAATAGGCCCAGCACATGCAGGTCTTGGCCCAGAAATACGCAACTGAGTTCGATCCCCGGCAAAAGCCGCGCAGAGACACTATTCTGCTGATCCAGAAAGTCATCGAGTCCAGACAGTGTGTCATGGTCGGTCAGGGCAATGGCGCTCAGCCCCGCAAGGTCGGCGAGTCGCGGCAAATCATGCGGCCTGTCGGAGCCATCCGAGCATCTGGAGTGACAGTGCAAGTCAATCATCTGTCACCCATGCCACCTGTCGTGGATCTGTTTGCCCTGTACAGGCCAGCCAGAATAATGGCAACGGCCTGGAACAGATTTGGAGGGATCAATGTGTCCACGTCCAGCGGCGCCAAGGCAGCCGTTAGGTCGGGGTCTTGGTGTACTGGGATGCCATGCTCCCTTGCCAGCTCCAGTATGCGCTCTGCCAACTTCCCCTGCCCCTTTGCTACTAATTTGGGCGCGGAATCCAAAAATGGGTGCTGCGTCTTGTAGCGCAGCGCTATCGCTGTTTCGCGCGCATTCCTCTTTGTACGTGGCAAATGACGGCCCCCCCTAGCATTTATTGTGGCGCCATGCGGGCATTGTTGGTAGTGTTTATGTGATGGGCATTTAGCCGCTTGGCTTATTGTCGGGCATGGCGGAGAGCCTTTGTTGCACTTCACGGTCGGCCAGAACCATATTTACTTTAACATTCAGCCATGGAACAAGATCAGACAAGGCCATCAACGATCCACACCGACGACGAGTTGTCCCCAAGGGGCCCTTGGAAGTTTCTGTCCAAGGCCATCCCCGGCGGGTTCACCGCCTGGGGCGGCCAATTGATTCTCGCTTGGGTGATCTTTTACGCCCTCACTGCGCTTTCATGGTTTTCCCATCTTAGGGCGAAGCTGGGCAATAGTGCGCTGGCAGACAATTGGGGCGAAGCTATTTCCGCCGCCGACATTTGGGAGATAATGGAAAATGGCGGGCTGCGGGACGATTTCTTTGGCCTTTTGGCCCCGGTCATCGGAGCATTGGCGCTGGCGTGGGCCCTTTGGGCTGGGTGGAAGATGCAGGCAGGGATAGTGGGCCTGCGCGCCCGCATCGCCCCTTGGCTGGCATCGGTTCCCACGGCACTGGCTATCGGTTTTCTGCCGCTCTGGGCCATGCACGCGGCCCTATGGGGGACACTGGGCTTTGTGGGCGGCCTCGGCATCCAGCCTCTCGCTTGGATGGATTTCTTTGGCGGCCCGCTGCTCCGAATGGCCTTTGCCTCATCGCTGATGCTTCAATGGTGGCTCTGTCGGCTGGACATGGCCAAGCGCATGCCAAAAAACGCAGAAGAGTGGAAGGCCCACCTAAAAGACAGCTTTTTGAGGCTGTGGGCCCATCCCGTGCAATGGGGGAACTTAGTATTTTTCGGAGTGGTTGTAAGGGCAGGCCTGATGTTTAGTGCGTTGTGCGTTGGCTGGGAACTGGGCGCAAAAAACATTTCCCACCTTTGGGCCTTCATCGCACTGCAATTGCTGGCTGCGGCTATAAACGCTTGGATCATGGGATGGGTGTTGAGAGTAGCCGCGCTCTACTGGAAGAACGATGATGCCGTCCGCACGGAGGTTAGAATCCTGTATAATTTCAATCGCACCCATCGAAGCCACCTAGGGGGTCTGGGGGGTAGCGAGGGGGGCCGCTCGCATGCGAGTGAGACCGAGCGAACCCCCAGTTAGCATCCGGGAGTTTTTCCATGCCCCGGCGCAGAACGAAACAGGCCGCAAGATGCTTCTTCCTGAGGTTAAGCGGCGAATGACCTCGCCGCGTGTTCAATCGGCATAAACATGGCGCACTGGCATCAATTTCGCCGCGCAGCGGCCAATTACGAATCGCCCCCCATGGAAGCTAGCCGCACAGCAGAACCTCACAGTTCAGAAATGACCGTATTTCGCAAACCCATCATCCTCCAGACTATAATAATCTGCCTATGCAGCCATTATGATATTCGCCTTACAATAAACATATCTATGTTTAGCATTGTCTTGACATTGCCAGCGAACAGGGTAGGCTAGGCAATGGTGCCTATTGTGTCCGCTTTGTCATGGTGACAAAGTCGGCAAGGGTTCTCTTGGAGGTAACGTGGATTTCATAACGCCAGATGTTCAAGATCGCCTGATGCTAGAACACGGAGAGTTCAAGCATCTCATGGAGACCCACAGGGCCGCCGATGAACGCTTGGTATTCCTAAGAAGCAAACCCACGCTGACTTCCAACGAATCGCTCGAAGAGGCCGAGCTCAAAAAAACCAAGCTCCGCGCAAAAGATCGCCTTTACAAAATTGTGCAGGAATTCAAAAAGTCGAAGAGCCAATAGGTTTTTCCTTACGGCCATGTAGGAGTTTGGCGTATCGCGCCTTCCGGCGGCGCACGGTTAGCCCTTTGCCCTCGCTTGGCAGATTAGGCGCTGGCTGGGGTCGGCTTTGAGAATCCGCAGGATGCGCGATTCCGCTTCGCTGGGCGGCTGGAGGTCTTCCAGCCCGCTTTCTATCAAAGCGATGCAAGAGCCGCAGCGTCCGTGTCCCCCGCAAGTGTGCTTCTGTGGCGTGAACTTCTCTCCTAGTCGCTCTCTCAGTGCCGCGCCAGGTTCCAGTTCAATCTCGAATGTCTTGTCGCCATCAAGGCTTATTTTCATTTTCCCGCCAAAGACACAAACCATTTTATCAAGATACACGGAAATGCTCACAACGAGTTCGTATTTGATTAATGTTGATCCGTTGCGGTCGGCCACTGCCCTTTTGAACACCTCACAAACTCCCGCATCGCCGCCAGAGCCCGCCCTCGCATTAAGGCCCGCTTGGCGGCTTTCTTGCTTTTCGCGCCGTCCTTTTTGTTCGGGGAGTTAGCATCCAAAGCGTTTTCTGGGAGTTCTGGCAGTAGGCCCATGATGGCATTCATTGGGGCAAAGTCTTTCGGCTCGGCGTTGGCTAGGTAGTGCAGCAGCGAGCCCATCATGGTCTGCCTCGGCAATTCCAGCGGCGGCAAGTTTTTGATTCGCCTGTCCACCGCCATCGCTGCGGCAAGGCCGGTGGCGGCAGATTCTAGGTACCCCTCCGCGCCGCTGAGTTGCCCCGCAAAGAATAGCCTTGGCAGGGCCTTGGCCTCAAGCGTGGCGTTCAGCAAGCGCGGGGCGCAAATGTATGTGTTGCGGTGGATGCTTCCGTACCTAGCAAAAACGGCATTCTCTAGGCCGGGGATGAGCCTCAATACTTCGGCCTGCGCCCCTTGGGCCATCCTCGTCTGAAAGCCGACCATGTTGAACAAATCCGCCGCGATGGAGTCTTGGCGCAGTTGCACAGCCGCGTATGGCCATCTGCCAGTCCTTGGGTCTGTGAGTCCCACTGGCTTCATCGGGCCATACCGCAGCGTGTCCCGCCCGCGCTCTGCCATCACTTCTATCGGCAAACAGCTTTCAAAAAACCGTGCATCAAAATCGTGCAGACGCGCCTGTGGAGCGGCCAGCATGGCATCCAGCAAGCGGTCATATTGTTCTTTGTCCAAGGGGCAATTGAGGAAGTCGGGTGGCCCTTTGGCGTACCTAGACGCAGGGAAGGCGATGGACATGTCTATGGAATCCCTCTCTACGATAGGCGCGATGGCGTCGTAAAAATAGAGGCAGGATTCATCGAAAGTGCTAGAAATCCAGTCGGCCAGCGGCCCAGTGGTCAGCGGCCCGGAGGCCAAGATTGTGGGCATGCCGCCGTCCAATGTGGCAGATGGAGGCTTTTCCGCTAGCCTCGTCTCCCAGATGATGTTGCCATTTCCTTTTAGCTTCTCCGTCACCAATTTGGCAAATAGAGCGCGGTCAACGGCCAACGACTGTCCCGCTGGCACGGCTGTTTCCCGCGCCGAGGCCAGTATCAGTGAGTCCAAGATCTCCATCTCCGCCTTTAGTATTCCTGTCGCGCTTAATGGGTCGTCGCTCTTGAATGAGTTGGAGCAGACCATCTCTGCCGCATAGCCCGTCTGGTGCGCGGGCGTCTGCGCCTCTGGCCTCATCTCCACCAGCAGCACCTTGTTCCCGCGAATGGCAAGCTGCCAAGCCGCCTCCGATCCCGCAAGCCCCGCGCCTATTACGCAAACGTCTGGTTCCATACCAATCTAGTGTTGCATGATAATCGGTTTCGTGTTTTTATTTGTGTTGAGCCAATTACAACAGCGACAAATGAGGTGGAGAAATGCTGACAATTCGTTTTTTGTACAAAGTGTCAATACAGTTGCTGGCGCTGACTTTCTGTGTGTCGGCATTTGCCCAGTCGGAGGATCCCGGCCAATGGGTGGACGGCCTCTACATGATGGGAATATACACTAAGAACTTATCCGTAAATAGTGGCATACTATTTTCAGGGCATGGAGCCCTGGAGGGTAGAGATGAGAGTGCAGTCATGGGAAGTGTCGGACAAGTTCTGGGCTAGGGTGGAGCCCCTGATCCCAAAGAAGGAGCGCGACCCAGAAAAGGCATACAGGCGGGG
>Ga0268262_10004334_pt1 | contig 14737 bp, 3 predicted proteins | sample TergutNc150P3_FD_190354 | JGI IMG/M metagenome (GOLD analysis project Ga0268262, IMG submission 190354) | Nasutitermes corniger P3 segment gut microbial community from laboratory colony in Florida, USA - Nc150 P3 (SPAdes) (version 2) | ecosystem: Host-associated > Arthropoda: Insects > Digestive... | reverse complement strand
AACCGTACCCGCTTCGAGCGGGAGATCCACGTTCACGCTTCCGATTTTCTTAGCGGCGACATCCAAAGCCGACGGCGCGCCGTCGACAACCACGTTGCCGGAAGACCCGATCGCCGTTCCGTTGACCGACCTGATCGTGCCGGCGTACACCGTCACGTCGCCCTTAGTGGTTTTCAGCGCCCACCCGGTACCGCCGGCGATCACCGATTTCACGTTGTAAATCGTAATACCCGAACCGTCCCCGGTCGTGAAGATAACCGCGCCCGGATCCAAAACGGTATTCTCGGCGACGCCGCTGGCGGCGCTGATGGCCGCGTCCTTGTTGTTGACCGTCACGTCCCCCTTGGACTTGATAGTCTGCCCCTGAGCGAGCGACCGGATCGTAGTAGTATACAAACCCTTGTCCCCGTCAGTCGCCGATTTTCCGACAACGACCTCCTCCGCGTCTATGGCGCAAGTGCGCCCCAGAACGTCGCCGAGCTCGACCGTGACCAGCCCGCCCTTGTCTCCGCTGTTCTTAGCCGCGAAAATCGCCACGGAAGCCGCCGTGCCGGTGCTGTCCGTCCGCACCTTCGTCAAAGCCGGCTTGCCGCCCGTCATGACGACGTTCGCGCCGGTCGCCTGAATGAGGTTCTTCTTGGCGACGACCGCCGACGCGCTCCTGCGGACCTCCGAATCGCGGATCCAAATCACGTCGGCATCGCTCGAAGACACAAATTTGCTGTTCACCACGATCGCCTGGCCCGAACCGACCGCGACCAACGCGGGGGAGTTCCCCTCGCCCCTCAGATAAATCGCAGCGTCGGTCTGCGCATTCGCATCGGTAACCGGCGTAGACGAGCCCGCGTTCTTTTCAACGTTAAGCCCGCGGCCCGAACCGATAATCGTCACGCTCGCGACGTAACCGTCCTCCGAGACGAGCTTAATCTGCGCGCCGGCCGACACGCCGCCGACCGAGTCGCTCACCAGCGTCGAACCGGTCAAAGCGACGGTCGCCGCACCCAATTTCGTCGACTTAAGGAACACCGAGCCGTTGTTCGCCTTAACAATGTAATCAGCGATGGACCCGGCGCGTTTACCGCTCACCGAAATCGCCACCTGCGTGAGAGTCACGTCCCCCGTCGTGGAAATGATCGCGTTCGCGCCGTTGCTCGCCGTTACCGTCTGGTAGGTGCCTTGTTCTATGTCTACGTTTCCGTTCGCGCGGACGAGCGCGCCGTTCAAGACGGTAGCCGAAGGCCCGGAGACGTTAACTTTGTACAGCTCCACCGCGCTGCCCTCCGACAAAAACACGCTGCCGCCGTCGACCGCCGAAGGCGGCGAATACACGAAATTCGCGTTGGAGGCTCTGACCGCCCCGTCCTTCGCCCTGACAGCGAACGCGCCCTTAGACTCGATCCTAGTAAGAGCCGCGCCGCCGGTGCCTTCGCGGCCGATTATCACGACAGCCGTTTTCGCCCAGATCGCCGCTCTCGGATCTTTCGATGTAACCGCGGCGGTCGAGTTGAACCCTTTGATTACGATTTTCCCGTTCCCTTCTTCGGGAGTATAAATCCCGTCTTCAAGCGTTTTGGACGCGTCGAACGCAACCTTCGAACCGATAACCAAAGTTCCGTTATCTACGATCGCCGGAGCGAAAGCGTTGATAATGGAGTCTTGACCGCCTGCGCCGGGCAGGAGGACGATACCGGTTCCCTCGATCAGACCGGAAGTCGAATCCTGCCAACCGCCCAATCCTACCAAGGTCAGATTCTTAGTCTTCTCGTTCACGCCGTCATAACCGACCACGATGCCTTCAGCCGCCATGGAGGCGAATTTGAAAACTCCGTTGTCATCTAAATAGTCCGGATCTCCCAAAGAGTTTACATTTCCGCCCACATCCCGGATAATCGATTTAGCCGCAGACGTGATTGACCCGCTCTGAAGGCTTACGCGAACAAACTTATCCGGATTAGTATTGTTAGCTTGGTCGAAAACCAAAAACTTATCCACCCGTCTCGCCGCCTCGGTCGTCGCGCCGGACACAACTGCGCCATCCCAAATAATCGCCGTTTGAAGGCCCGTCCCGCTACCGGTTGTCACAGCGTTTCCACTCGGCTTCCCAGAACTCTCATCATATGAGCCCGTTCCAAGGCGCTTGAACAGGATTTTATGTACACCGATACCCGTCTTCAGCGTACCCTGAATGAGAACACGGGTCACGGTAGAACCGACCCAGATAGTCAGCGTGCTGTCATAAGCTCCCACGGCCTTAGCCGCGTTAGCCGCGTCGTCGATGGTATTGTAGTCCGCGTTTCCGACGGTATTATTCTTATAAGTCCAGTTCGTCCCGATCCAATTGAAAGTAGCTACCACCGAATCCGTAGCCCTGTCAGTTCCGTCGGTGACCCACTTCGCGAACACATCGGGCGTAGGCGCGGCAACCGTCCCCGCCACATTCGTGTTCCACTGAATAATCCCCTTCCTAGCGTCCGCCGAAGACGGCGTCAGCCTATTCTTGATACGATCGGTCCCGTTTCCGCCGGTCGTAGCATTCGGATTGCTAATGTCGCCCAGGTTTATCACGACGTCTTTCGCCCAGACACTGCTAACCCCCAGCAAAACCAAGGCAAGCATAACACCCGCTCTACGGGCGCCGTTTAGAAATTTGTAAGTCATTAAACTGCTCCTTTTGTTAAGTATTTTAATTAAGGTTTTATCGCCGTTTTTCCGCATTCCGCTTCCCCCGGCGAATGATTTTTTCTACTTCAACAAACCAACCTTGTTTAACGTCAAATTCAACTTCTACCGCAAATCTTACGCCAGCTCCCTTCGACTCCGCTCAGGGAGCTTTTCCGTTGCGTTCCTGCTCATTCTCGTCCATGACCGAATTTCTCATGTGACGGATGAATACTTCTCGCGTTTACATCCGAAAGGTCGTTGAGCGAAGTCGAAACGACCTGACGCCAGATAATGGGACGGGTTTAATAAGTCCGCCCGTCCCTTAACAGTTTCTATTTATTTCCCGACGTTCACGACCGAATTAACCGTCACCTTGTTCCCGTCCCTGTCCTTCAGAACGCCCTTGATCAGGTACGTCCCGGCAGGCGCGCCGGCGGTGTTCCAGGTTCCGATTTTCTTCGAGCCGCTCACTTTGACGATCTCGACCTTCCGGCCCATCTCCGTGAAGACCGCCAGCTTGCCCGCTACGGGCTTGCTGCCGTTCCAGAATATCGCCACGGACGACCCGGCGCTGACCGGGTTCGGGCCGAACGTCACGCCCGCCGCCGCGGCCTTCACAGGCGCGACAGCCGCTTCCGTCACAGCCGATCCGGTCGGGATCTCTCTGCTGCCCTCGGCGACGCTGATCGTCGGATCGAAGATCGTCATCGTTCCGAGGCGGATCACATAGGACGAGAAGTTCCCGTCGCCTTTGACCGAGAGTTCCACAGTGTAGACGCCTATAGCGGAAGGCGCCGTCGCGCTCCCGTTGTACAGGACTTCGTTCGTAGCCATATTGGTATAGAACGTCCCCAGACCCTTGGCGGCGGGCGCCGCGACTGTTATCGGCGACCCGGTGAACGCCTTGTCCTCCACGGTGTACGTGAACATGGACGTGTCGGGGATCGCCTTCCTGATCCTGAAGTTCTGCGGGAGCAGCGTCGTGTCGAGTTTCTCGAAGTTCGTGCCCTCGTCGACGGCGATGCTTACCGGCCATTCGCCCGCGCCGGTGCGCGTCGCGCCCTCTTCGTCGATTATCACGGTAACCGCGCCCAATCCTGAGAGCGGGCTGACGGGCGTGACCGCGAGAGTCTGCGGCGCGCCGGTGTAGCTCACGCTGTACTTGATATTGAGGTCGGTTCTGAAGTCTACCGGCTTCTTAGCGATCTCGAACGTCCCGACCGCCGAATCCTCGTAGGCGTTTATGCCCTTGATAACGATAATCCCCTCGCCCGCCAGCTTGTTGTTGCGCGCGCCCTTGAACGTGAAGTGCTCCCCCGCGTTCAGCGCGGCGTCGCCGAGCGTGACCGTGAAGTCGGCGCTCGTTATGGCCTGTTCAAGCCCGTTGTAAACGTAAGATTGGTTCGGCGTGATGATCGCCGCTGCCAGAGAAACCGGCTTCGGGTACACGGTCACCGCGATGTTGTCGCTCTTCACGCTCGCCGACTTCTGCTCGTTCGGCGCCGTGTACGTCACCACGGCGTAGTAACTGAGCGGCGTCGCCGTCGTCACCACGTCGTTGAGAGTGAGCTCGCTGGACGTCTTGCCGCGAAGCAGGGAGTCGCCGTTCTCGCCCTCGCGCACCAGATACCACTGATACGAGAGAGTCCCCCGCCCGCCTTCGGGATTCGCGCCTACGACCGCGATCTTGATCGGCTTGGTGGAGTAGTAAGAGGTGTCCTTGCCCGCCGGCCTGTACTCGGCGATGTCGGGCTCGTTCGGATCCTTAATGGTAAGGGTTCCGAGGTCCAGCTCATTGATCGCCGCCGTGTTCGACCCCTCGGTGATATTGATCTTTATGCTGTAATCGCCCTGAGGCAGGGTGTCCCTGGTCCCCTTAGGCCAATTCTCAGGATACACGATCGTGAACTTCGCTCCGCTGCTAGCGTAAGGCGACGTCCAAGAAGGCTCCAGAGTTTTGCCCGCCCTCGAATCCTCAGGTATGCGCGCCGGAAGTATGAACGAGCGGCTTCCCATCTTCAGCGTGATCATGCTGTCCCTGGGCACCGCCTTCTCGATGACCTGCTTGCTCACGGAGAACACGCCGGACACCAGCCTGTAGTTTTTCGCCAGCTCGCCGCGGGGGTTGAGCGCGACGGTAGCCGTCACGGTCTTGTCGTTGCCCGCGTTCGCGTTGGTGTACTTCAAGTTAGTGACGGTGTAATCGTCCCCGCGCACGAAATTCTCCTTTATCAATTCGCTAGTCTCGTTGTTCACGAACTTGATCTCGAAAGCGTAGTCCGACGTGTCGATGGCCGTAGTCCCGTCGTACTCCTTCGTGAACGCGTAGTCCTTGCCCGGATTGGTCATGTCCATACGGATAACCTGACGCGTGACCGTGTAGTTCGCGCTCTTCGTGTTCATGTACGGCCCCATGCCCTTGGCCGTGGCGATATAAACGCCCGTGTCCTTAGCCGGCGCGAGTTCGAGAACCTCGAAGTGCACGCCCTGCGTCAGCCGCGCCTGCCCGTCCCACACCTCCACGCGCACCAGCTCGCTCTTGTCCGAACCGTTGAACACCCTGTCCGTCAGAGTGGCGGTCACGGAGATGTCGCGGTCGGTCAGGGAACGCGGAACGATGTTGAAGTTCACGGTGGTCTTGACATGGGTGTTGCGCACCGACCGCTGGGTCGACATGTTCACCATATACACTTCCACTTTCCACAGGCCCGCTATATCCCCGAACCCTATTATGTTCGCGTCTTTCGACCTATCTAGAAGAGCTTCCCTCTCGTCGGGCGTTAACCCGTTCGCTTGTGACGCGAGTATAGCCTGGTCAGTCAGCATACCGACCTGAACGCCCTTATCGAACGCCGTCCAAGCCTGCCCGCTGGTAGTCGTGTAAGTCTTCGACTTGGCGTCACCCGGCGCGATGTATTTGATCTTCCAAGGCTTCCACCCGCCGAACCGGCCGCCTTTCAGCGAATCGAGGATGTAGATTTTCGGATCCCCGCTGCTGGTGATCTTGAACCCGGTCTCGTCGCGCGTGTAGAGCGCCTGATAAGTGGCGAGGCTGCAAGCGATTTCCGCCGACATGGGAGTCGTCAGCAAAGCCGGTTCGTTCTGGTCTTGAGTCTTCGACAGCCCCGTGACAGGTTGCGGGCTCGTGAACGACCCGCCCTCGAAGTTATCCCCCGAAGTCACGCCCACCGCGTAGGCTCTGTACCCCACGAACAGCGGCGGGTCCGACAGCATGACGGTCGATCCGTACGCTTGGTAATTGATGATAGCTTCGCCCCCGCCGGACATAGCCGGATTTGTCAGCGAAGCCGCGCCGGTTGTCGGGTCGATTGACCAATCCGACTCGGTAAACACGCGCTTCGAGATGCTGAAGTTAGGAATTTGCCACTCGTCACCCCCGGTGATCGCGTACGAAGCCTGATTCGCCGGTTTCAAAGCGACCCTTATTCTCAGAATCGCGGGACCGGCGTCGGTGCCCGTCAGAGTCCAAAAATAATCGAAGTCCCCTTTGAACGTCGCGTTCGCTTTACCGGCGGTTACCAACGCCGATTTGCACGGATCGCAGCTGAATGTGTTTTGCTCTTCCCAGCTGGTGTTGTTCGTCGCGTTCGTTCCGTCATACCTCTTGACCGGTACCGGAGTGAAACTGCCGCCGGTTATCGAGGCGAGGTTCACAGCATTCTTAGCGGTCGCGCCGACGCTGATCGCGCCGACGTCTACCGAAGCGGGGAGGAAATTCGGACGTTCGTTTGTCACTCCGTCGTTAACAAGTTCCAAAATGTCCGCTCCAATATTGATCGCATTGGTCACACCGTTTCCCGTGACGGCGAGGTCGAACGTTCCCCTCCACAAATAGACCACGCCGGTTTGCTCCCATTCGCCGCTAGGAACATGTGTCCAATTAATCGTTCCAGTCGGAATTACTAAAGAAACCCCGGCAGGTAAACTTTTTCCCGTTTTCTCAGCCACTTTCCAATCTGTTCCGCCCACGATGTTCGTGTTTATCGTCACAGTTACTTTAGCGTTCGATCCGTCCTTAATTTTCTCGTTCGAAACAGGAGACACAAGTCCTCGCAACGGTTCGAACCATGTCGTTTTGAACCACGATCCGTCTCCGGCTTCTTTACTTGTCGTAGGTAACGAGAAGATCAAACCTAGTTTCCAAAAATACACGCCTTTATCACCACCGGGATGGCCGGCATTTCCGGTACTCGCGGCAAGGAAACCTGTCGTTCCATTGACGCTAGTCCAATCTTTAATCTCCCCTGCGTCATCAACCGCTCCATCCACCGCATTATTCGCGAGTTTTATAGCGTCGTAATCCACTCCCGTCGTTACAGCGGCAACTCCCAAAGCCGTCCACATATCATCGACGCCGAACACTCCTTCAAACGTAATCGTCGCCTCTCCCGGAGCAGCCCCCGTAGACAGAGTCGTCAATTCTGCCTTTACCTTTGTCTCCAAGAGAGACAAGGCCGCAGTGTTGCTTGCAGGAGGATTAGCCCAGAAAGCATCGGTGATAATATCCCAAAGGTAGTCGAGCCCATCTCCCGTAGCGCCGCGAAGTTCATCCAAGCAAGCAATAATTTTTCCATTGGAAACCCCGTCCAAAGTCGTAACGGCGTCGCCGGGGGCAGTCGGCGCTACGCCATTCACATTTGTGCACGGGTCAGCTTCATCCCACGTCGCGAACGCCCCCCCCGCGAACAACAACCCGACGGCGCCCATCATCAGCACCGTCGTCTTCCATTTTGACTTAAATAAAGTCATAGACACTCCTTTTAAAAAGATTTAAGTGATATTGAATTAAATTTCTTTCCCGAACAAAACGTCGTTCCCCGCGTTCCCCCTTTTTATCCTGTCCCGGCGCCCTCCCACACGCCCCGACAAGTCCCGGCGGCTGTATCAGCCGCCCTCACCGCCCTTCTCAATGAGCCCACTAAACTCATTTTCTTCATCCACTTCCTCCTTTTGTTAAAAGGTTTCCAACCGTTATTGTCAATTTTAGCGCAAAGAACGCCCTAGGCTACGGGCGTAGCATTTTTTTGCCTTTTCTGTGTACGGTCAAGCGTCTATCGTTTTAATGCTAATTCTCCAACGTCAACGGTAACTGACTTTTGACCCTCCCCCCCAGCAAGAGTCTCTAAATAAGTAAGCTTATATATATTATTATTATTATTTACGCAGAACCCAACCCCGCGGTAAAACCCGCGATGGCTGTGTGTTTTAGGCTTTTTAATCCTATAATCCTTTTTTAATCCTAAAAATCCTAGTAAAAAAAGGCCGGACCCCGGAGTGGTGGAGTCCGACCCGAAAGCGCCCGTCGCGGCCATCGAGGGCGCAGTTTCCCCGTTGCCGGGAAGTCTGGATACCTGTATATTAATACTATTAATGTAATAGGTATTTTCGGTTAGATCGGCGGATATGGATGATACGGATTTAGACGTAGCAAGGGCGTTCGTCCGGTCGATCCGGGCTACTGGTGTCGTAAAAGTGATTTTTCCTAACTCTCCGACGCGGGGGCGCGGGGTTGTTTTAGTTAGGTAGTTGTTAGATAGGTTCTTGGGGGGGGGGGGACAAGTCGTCGTCTGAGCCGCTGAGCGCAGCGATAGCGGCGGCGGTTCCGGGCGTAGTTGTGGCTATCGCCTCGGCTGAGGTTCTGAAAATGTCGGAAATTTTGGTCATGTCCACCATCATACTAGAGTATCCCCATACTTATGGTTTGCGCGCCGGATACAGTCTTTAGTCTTTTTAATCCTATAATCCTCTAAATCCTAAAAATCCTAGTTCAGACGTCCTTTAAATCCCACAACCTACTAATATACATTCCCGCCACGGGAAGTGTGACAAAAAAAATTATTTTTCTACTTTATCACCCATATATCGCCGGTACCCGCCGACCCGTCAATCGCCCCGGAATCGGCCTTCCCATGCCTGTTTTCGGCCTTATCGGCCCCGTTTGAGCCTTTTTTCGGCCCTTTTCCGCCCCTGCCTGGCCGCTTTTCTGAGCGGATTCGGCGGGTTTTGGGGGCTTTTGGGGGAGCCGGATTTAACATTGTATACTAAAATAATTCATGGGTAATGGGGGTGTCAAGTTTTTTTTTAATTTTTTTTGACTTCCGGGAGGGTTTATAAGGGGACGAGCGGACTTGGTCCGCCCGTGGCTCTCGGTTTGCGGTTTACGGCCGTTTCTTTTTCGGTGTCTTTTCTTTCGACAGTATCTTCTTTATGCCGGTCAGGGAGACTCCCTGCTCGATGAGGCTGACGATCTTTTCCCTCTCTTCCTCTCTACCTTCCTCTCTGCCTTCTGCCCGGCCTTTCCTCCGGCCGCGTTTCAGACCTATCTCCAGCGCGTCATCCAGCATAACTTGCTGATCCATCTCAAACAGACGCTGGCTCTCCAAACGGGCCCGGATACGCATATCTTTCGTCACCAGCACCAGACGGTCGGCAGCCTTCTTCATCGCGGTACTCTTTTTCGCTACCATAGCAAGATCCTCCTTCGTCTCTACTGTTAGAAATTTCATCCACCACCACAGGTCGCTGCCGTCGTCCGCTTTCGGCAGCTTGGGCAGTTCTATGACGTGGACCTCTATCAGATCCGTAAACTCCGACCCGGTCTTAGGGTCGTACAAGGTGTACCGGTGGTGATACTCCGTGTCTTCCGGAATCACCGTATGGTTCGTTATCGCTATGCTGACGACCCGCTTGATCTTTGAGTAATTATCCGCCGTGACAACCTGCTCTCGGACCATCCCTGCACAATAAAATACTACCCGCTCACGCAGATGCGCCACTTTTTTTTGCTGCATCTCCACGTCTATCACCTTTTTCGACCGCAGTACAACCTTGATGTCCAAGACGCCCAGCTTGTCGCCCTTATACTCAGGGTATATGTGCGGATCAACGACCACGACCCTGCCGTAGTCATCCTCCGGCAACCCGATCATTGCCTTCAAAAACGGCTTCAGCAAATCGGGGCGATTCGCGAAAACCTGCTTGAATACTATGTCGTACCGCGGCGGAAGCACCTCCGGCAACCTGCCCTTGGTCCGCGGTTTTGATTCGGGCTTTGTTGATTTTTTCATACTATCCTCCTAGAGATTTGTTGATTGACCGCCGCAAAGACAATAACCGCCTGCACGGCGTAAGTTTTGGGTACGACGAGAGTACTGCGGTACAACGAGAGATTTCCGGGACGGACATACTCACGGCGCGGAAATGAGTACTGCGAGAGAGTTGTTACTGCTATAATATAATAAAAGGGCGTACGGATCAGGATTAAAAATAAAAGCGGCCGGCGACGAGAAGGAAGTGGTTGGTCTCGTCACCGGCCTGGCGGCGGATACGGTAGGCCATGGTATCGCCGCGTTGTTCATACATTTTTTAAAAGCAGGGCGGCCACATGGGGCCGCCCCTACATCAACATCAACTTCTTACTTCACTACGCTGAACACGAAGGAGACCTTGCTCTTCGTGCCGTCTTTCCCAACGAGCGCGCCTTTGATGACATACGAACCTTCAGCCAACCTGCTGACGTTCGCGCTGCCGATCTTGCCGGCGTTGCCGCTCACCTTCGCTTTCGCGACACTCTTGCCGTTCGCGTCGAAGATGTAGACTATGCCGCTCTTGACTGCCTTGGACGAGAAGAAACTGATCTCGCCCGCAGCCTTAGACACGGGGCTGGGACCGGCGGTGAACAGCGACGCCGTGACTTTGACAGGAGCGACCGCGGCTTCCGTCGTTGTGTTGGCGGTCGGGATCTCGCGGTTGGACTCGGCTACGCTTATGCCGACGGCGTCGATTTTAAGCGTTACGTAGTCGCTGGCGAACGCGCCGGGGGTGGTCGCCGTCGCCATGACGGGGGCCAGGCGGACGTAGTACGTGCCGGCGGGCAGGTTGTCCGTAACGGTGGGGCTCGCGGTCTTCCATGACGTTTCCGTGGAGAGTCTGTACTCCATGGCTGCCGTCGTGGGGCGGAGTCTGCCGTTGGCGTTCGAACCTGACGCGTCGTCGGCCTTAACAGCGCGCAATGCGTCGCTTATCTGCTGTTTCGGGCCGATCACTATCTTAGCGGGGGCGCTGGCCTCTTTGTAGCTGCCTTCGGCCTGAACCGCAACAACCGTGATCGTGTCGCCTCTGCCGTCGCCTCTCCACGCGGCTTGGATCGCCGTGTCGGAGCTCGTCGCGGTCAGCGCATCGCCGTTGATCGTGTACTTCGTGCCTACCTGCAGGCCGGAGAGCTTCTCGTTCCTGTAGTCTACCACTATATAGGAAGGAGTCGCCTCCACCATGTCTCTCGCGGGCAGGAAGACCACGTGGATCTTGGCCTTCAAGTTCGGTTTGAGATTCGCGAAGGCCTCGGTCGCGTTAACGACGGGAACCACGAAGTCAACGTAGTCGCCCGGAACCGTGGGGGCGGCGGAGTTGCTTGTCACGTCGAACGACAGCACGCTGTCGCGCGGCGTGGCCAGGATCCTGATCCTCGACAACGCGTTTGTCACGGAACCCGACGTGTCGATGTCGGTCGTGTCGTAGCGCGCGCCGTAGCGGGTCACGTCGCGGAGCCTTACCTCCACAGCGTTGCCGCCGGTGTAAGACTTGCCGGCCTGCAGCTGGAGGAAGATCTGGTAATCGTTGTCCTTGATGCCGAACACGCTCTCTAGGTCGCCCAGGCCGATGCTGATCGAACCGATCTTGACGATGGAGCTCGCGCTGTCCGACACTCTCTCGAAGTTATTGCCCGGCAGGAACGAAGCGTAAACTTCGTAGTTGCCTCTCTCGGTCGGAACGTTCGAGGAGAGCGGGTAGTTCGCGCCTTTGTACCAGAACGTGTGGACGCCCAGCCCGTCGTAGTAGATGGGCTTGTCGGTCTCAAGGTTCGTGTACTTGGGAACTCTCGCGCCTCTCACGCCGTCGAGCAGCCTGGCCGCGCTTCCGGTGTACGGCACGGTTACGCCGCCCTCGTAAACCGAGAGGGTGTCGCCGTCTTCGCCGGTGCGGTTGTTGGTGTTAAGAACATAGCCGTCGAAGAAGATCGGCGTCTCTGTCTGCGCCACTCTTATGCGGTTGTAGTCGACCTTCGTCACTTTGTGGGTGTAGGTCTTGCGGCCTACGCCCGCCTCGTTCGTGAAGACCGCCGTTCTGGAGAACGTTCCGGCTTCCGTGAGCAGCACGGTGCCGTCTTCGTCAACGCGGACGGTGCCTTGGCCGTTGAGGAGCGTGTCGCCCTTCGCGCTGCCTTCCGTCAAGTCGAGGTAGGGTTTGTAGCGCCTGTCGAGCGGGTACTTCACGCGCTGCGCGGTGTACACGCTGTCGGTGCGCTCTATGGAGTGAGTCCAGAAGTCGTTGCCTTTCGCGTCCTTGTCTTCCTCGTCCACGAAAGTATTCTGGTTCCCGTAGAGCGTCGCGTAGACGGGCGGTATGATCACCTTGCCCACGCCGCGGTTCTCATCTTTGCCGTTGATCGTCACGAGGCTGTCGCCGCTGAAGATCTTCGCCCACTTGAGGAACGTGTAGCTGACGCCGGTGATGGCTGTGCTGCCCGTGTCGTGGATGAGCGCGATGTTGTCGAGCTTGGAGCCCATCTGGAGCACGACCGTTCCGCCGTTGTTCCTGAACGAAGCGGCGGTGTTCTTATTGAACACTATGTTGCCGCCGGTGCTGTCGATAATGACCTTGCCCCTGTTCAAGAACTGCGCGCCGGCCTGCGTGCCCTGCGTGGTAAGAGTGCCGGCCACTTTCAAGGTGTCGCGGCTCTCGGTCTCTATCCTGCTCTTGTTGTCAGACACCGTGACGGTGATGCCCTTGGGAACTATCAAGGTCTTCCCTCTCTCGGTGGCGACCGTCAGATTGGAGGAGGCGCCGAGCTTCCACAGGTTCAGAGACTTCGTAGACCCCATGGAGAGTATCGCGCTGTCGCCGAGAACGCTCGAACCTACGAGCAGGTCGGAGGCCAGCGTGCCCGTCATGTGAATCGTGCCGGTAACCTGCACCGGCTTGCCGGTACGGAGATCCTGCACCGCGATGCCCTTCGAGTGAATTTCGCTCTTGCTCATCTCCTCGATATTGCCGCCGCTGATGTTGATGCCGTTCTCGCCGCTGCCGCCGCGGATAGCGGTACCCGTCCTGTTGGCCTCCGTCGCGAGCACTTCGATGTAGCTGCCGTTGACGAACACGCCGCCGATGCCCTCTATGGCCGTGCTGCCGTGGCGGACCAGAACCACGGAGTGGTAGAGAGAGTCTACGACCTTAGACGCCGTCGCGATGGCGATAGCGGAATCGGAACCCGCCTCCACGATAGCCTGCTTCAGATAGAGCCTCTGGAACTTGACGCCCTGGGTCACAGGCATGGAAATCGCCCGCGAACCGGAGCCGTTGCCCGACTTGACGCGGACGTTGAAACCGTCGTCGCGCGTCTCTTCCGTCATATCCTGCGTCTCGTCACGGCCGGTGACGCTGACGTCGCCGTAAGAGATGATCGCCTTGCCGCCGCTGCCCGCCTGAATCAGAACGCCGTCCCTGACGTCGTACTCGTCAAGGCCCTTAGGGCCGGCCGAGGACAAGGAAGTGATGTTCACGAGAGTGTTCGTGTCGTAGTTGAATATGCCCGTGCTCGAACCGAAAGCGCGGACGTACGTGCCGCCCTTGCCGCCCGGGGTGATTCTGAGGTAACCGCCCTCCTGGCCTTTGCGGTAGGGGATAACGACAGCCGTCGCCTTGGAGTCGAAATAGCGCTCCTTGTCGTCGGTGGCTTTGTTGTCGGTGTTCGCGAAAATACGGGCGCCGTCGGTTATCTCGACCTGCTTCCCGAAGACCGCAACCGGGAACTTGTTGCCCTTCATGTCGCCGCCCGACGCCTGAACCCAAGCCTCGTCGGAGATTTTCACGTTGCCGACCTTGGTCGCCGTGCCTACCACGACCGCCGTGTCCGTCCAAGTCTCAACCGTGGTCTTCCATCCGGAGATGTCCGCCCCGACGTCGGCGACGATCACTTTGCCGAACTTATTGCGGAGGAACGCCCGGTTGCCGGAGGCGGCGCTTGAATTGCTACTTCTGGTCACCGTGCCGACGGTCACCCGTCCGGCCGCTACGGCGCCGGTCAGGTTGGTCGTGTCCTTGGAACGCACCAATATGCCGGAGTCGCCCGTCACCTGGCCGCCGTTTATCACGATCTTGCCGCCCGTCGACCTGATCGCCTCGCCGGACTTCGACGAAATCTTCAAGGTCGTAGTATCGGAAGCGGTCGACCCGACAGTGATCTGGCCGAACTCGGACATCAAACTGAACGCCTTCGACGCGTCCGTCTTGACAGCCAGCTGGCCGTCATAGTAGTTGATCTTCACAGACTGCATCACCTTGACCGCGCCGGCGGTAGCCGCGCTGCCGGTGACTTCGAGCTTCGTCCTCTTGTACAAATCCACGGAGTATTCCCCGTTTCCGGAGGAGTAGATGCCGTAGCAGTTGTCGGCCACGATGTTGCTGTAAAGTTCGGTGGTTCCGTCATCCGGAGAAATCCAGTTGCCGGTCTTCCAATTGCCAACAATTGTAACAGCCTCGCTGAGGCCGCCGACGACAGTGTTAGTACTGCCGACCTGCACGTTCCCGCCGAGCATCCAAATCGCCGCGTAGGCGTTGGAAGACGCGGAAGACTGCACCTTGCCGCGCAGAATCTGCACGCCCGCGACGTTTTTGCCGGTGACCAGCCTGCCGCCGTTCACGAAAACCGCCGTGCCGGACGTAGACGTCACCTTCGCGTTCTCGTTGTCGACAATCACCGACCCCGACGTGTCGCGGATCGCGGCCGCGTTGCCGCTCTTGTTCTCCGCCAGAACCGTCGCCTTGCCGACAAAAACCAAAGCGGGCGCGGGCACCCCCTGCGACTCCTCAGTCGCGCTCTTCGCGGTTATGGCGCTGTACTTTATATTGTTGGCGTTGGTGGAAACCGTAACCGCTTCGAGCGGGAGATCCACGTTCACGCTTCCGATTTTCTTAGCGGCGACATCCAAAGCCGACGGCGCGCCGTCGACAACCACGTTGCCGGAAGACCCGATCGCCGTTCCGTTGACCGACCTGA
>Ga0268262_10004333_pt1 | contig 14740 bp, 11 predicted proteins | sample TergutNc150P3_FD_190354 | JGI IMG/M metagenome (GOLD analysis project Ga0268262, IMG submission 190354) | Nasutitermes corniger P3 segment gut microbial community from laboratory colony in Florida, USA - Nc150 P3 (SPAdes) (version 2) | ecosystem: Host-associated > Arthropoda: Insects >... | reverse complement strand
GGTAGTCGTCGCGGTAGAGGGTGGGGTCGAGGATGCCGGTCGAAAGCGGCGCGGAAAGCCCCGCCATGGCGGTGATCTTGGCCGCGATCCGCTGCGCCAGAAACACCCCCCGCGACTGCATGCCCACCACGCATACGCCCCCCAAATCGCCGTGCCGCTCCAAAATCTGGTGCGATATGCGGGTCAGGGCCATGTCGAGGGCGTGGGCGTCCATTATCAGGTCTATCTTTTTCATGCTATAGTAGTAAATACATTCCGGGCGGGGCCAAAGTCAAAATTAAAATTCGACCGCCGTACGCGCCCCATTTATACATAAACCCCGCCCCGCCGCCGAAAAAAATTTCGATTTTCGAAAAAAGTTCTTGCATTAGCTCAAAATACATGGTAAAATGATGTTGTAGGGGGCAGACCCGCAACCGACCGGCCGCCTGTAAAAACCGTGCGGCCGGCTCGGATTGACGACCGATATGCGGCCGAAAACGCCCCAATTACGCTGAAAACGCGGCTTTTGACCGCAAAACGGGGCGCGAAAACCCTTAATTTTAGAAGAATTCGGAACAATGAACATGTACGCTGAAACTATCGAAATCCCGACCGCCGAAGAATGCCTGACCGCCGACGGAACCCCCTCCGCGCAGGTAAATCCGCTCAAAACTGTCTATATTAAACGTACGTTTTTTTGATACACCCGCAAGGGTCTGTTTTCCCCCGTTTTTACGTGTTTTTTCATGGCCGAAACTGTCTAATTTAAACGTACGTTTAATTTAGACAGCTCTACCCATATTTATGCCGAAAATGCCGCCGCAAGGCCCTTTGCACACAAGACCTATCTCGCTAACCTCCCCGTCCCGCCGCACAGCGCAAGGCCGTCCGTACAGCCCCTTTTCTGTATAGACGCGCTCCGCCCGGCGGCCCGATTCCGCTCGTACTCGCGAATGAGCGGGGCGGGTTGCGCCCGACGGGCGGGGAGACCTTTTTTAACTTATCCGTCGAAAGGAGGCCGAAACACGCAAGCATAGAGTATGGGGGGCGCGACGTCGGCGGGGAACGAAATCCGCGCGCAAGCTGTAAAGAAACGCCAAGCGGCATAGCTTGGCAATTATTAAATCTTTTAACAAAAGGTGGTGGACTATGTCCGAAAATACTGAATTGTTGACACTGTTGGAGCGGCTTTCCGAAAAAGCAAAGTTTGAAAATTCAAGAATTCGAGGATGCAATGAATATGAATACGGCGGATATCGGAATGATCGGGAAATTGAACGATGTAAGAACGATAAGCAAAGAAATACGGATCGACGAGGCGAGCAACCGCCTCCAAAATTGAAAGATAGTCGCCGTAAAGAACAAAAAAAATATAGACGTCGCGTTAAAAATCGAAAGGATAAAAATAAGTCAAATAGATTGATTAAGAAAATACTGTGGGAAATAATAGTAAAGATTATCTTGTACGGCGGGTTAGGATTGATGACGTTGTGTAATACGTGGATTGATAAAATAAACATAGAAATAGGTAATATAACGCATTACAACATAATTAATAACTTTTTCTAACCATTTTAAAGGAGGTTTGTTATGCTGTTTCTCAAAAAGCAGGGCTTCACCCTTATCGAACTGATGGTCGTTATCGTGATCATCGGCGTGTTGGCTTCGCTGGCGATACCTCGGTTCACCGAAGCGTCGGCTAAGGCGAAAGCGGCGGAAGCGCCGCGAGTTATCGCGTCGTTTGAGTCGGCTTGGTTGGCGTTGGTGGCGGAACAGGGGACTATTACTGCTCTTGACGGATTGATCTTTGAGTGGACTGCGGTTAATAGTGAATCTAAATGGTGGACATACACTGCACCGACCACACAAGGTTCTTTTACCGCGTCGGCAGCGGCCCAAATGGGAAAAATCCCTAAGGATGCAACTATTGGGGTGACGTATAACGCAACCGACAACTCTTTCTCGCACACAGCTGTGACTACAGCTGTGACTACTTTTAAAAAGTACATTCCGAACTTCTTTAGGAATTAACGGTTTGTACAGCAGGCGCGGGGCAGACGCGAAAGCGTCTGTCCTTCTTGCGGTTTGGGTTTGGTTGAAAGATTAAAGGGTGAATGAATCGTAGATCGGTAAAAAATTACTTATTATCAACTAACCTTTGACGAGGTGGAGTATATGGACAATGTAATAGCAGTCATTGGAATTTGCGTCGCTCTATTTTCTAGTTGTTTGTCTCTTTGGAGTACCCAAAAAGCTCAACAACAAAATGTAAATATCCAACTTTTTAACAAGCGTTATAAGATATATCTTTTGTTGATGAGTTGGCATGAAAAGATAAATGCTGTATTCAGCGGCGATACAGATGGTCGATTTGACAAAATAATGGCATTTAGAATAGAAATGCTTAAATATTTTGATGATGAAAAATTGTTATACTATAGCTCTAGAATTACAGAACTTGAAAATACCCTGAAAACATCAGGTGAAACGAAACATGACGCTATTAGAACCAAACAGCATGAAATTTATCAGGAAAAGTGTAAATATACTGCCATATCTGTGAGAAAAATGCAACACGCAATAAACAAAGCAATATATCTCTTTTCGTTGGACAAAGCAGATGTAAACAAAATTAAGAAAATTACGAGTACATACCTTGACATAACAATAGAAATAATGATCAAACTTGAAGGGCTTGGAAAAGACCCCGAGTCAGAACAAGAAAAAAAATTAAATGCGGAATTCGAGACATTGCGTGAAATAAATAACGGGATGAATGGAGTAGCAAAAATTCTTGGTAAAATGGAAGATCAGTTAAACGAACTAAGGGGATCGTTTAGTTGAAAAAGTAACAACACCTATTTATAGCTACATCTATTTTTCGATTTGGCTCTACCACTATAATCACGGAAGGCCAAAATAATTGAATAGCATAAATAACAATTCTAACCTGGAGGTAATATGTTTTGTGAATTAATGCTGGTATATGTAATAGCAATAGGCATCGTAATTGCTCTTATCGGTGCCGTTAAGCTGGAAAAAGCAAATGTCTTTATCACGAAAACTGCAATTATGGCGGTTATGGCTATAACGATAACTGTTATTGTTGCTGTGGTTATAAAAAATATGAATTTGAAATGGATTGTTGACGTGCACACATCATGTACCGATGATAATATATTTTATGAGATATTGTTGGTATCTGTGATAGCGATAGGTATTATAACCGCTTTTATATTTGTCATTAACATGGATAAAGCAAATGCCTTTATTATAAAAACTGCGATAATTGCATTTACAACTATAGCTATAGTTGTTATCGTTGGAATGATTATAGGAAAGGTAGATATAAAAAAATTAATTAACACAAACACATCACAAAATAATATAAACATATTAGATGACAATTCAAATACATTAAACAAATCTGACATATCTACATTGTCGATACCTGATTCATTGAGGCCGGAAAAATGAATTTCAATGAATTAATAACCGGGGTGATAGTAGCAGCTGTATCCGGAAGTGCAGCTTCATTAATAACCATGGCTATTAATGATAAACACTCAAAAAATGAATTGTACGCCAAAACAATTTCTTCCTGCAGAATGGAATGGATAAATAAGATGAGAAAATACTTGGTAGATTTAATCGTTCTTTGCAAAAAAATAAACCGCGATGACAAAGATAAAAATAAATTCGAACATTGTCGCGCAAGTATATTACTGAGATTAAATCATACGTCCAATAAAGAGAAGTACAACAATAAACTAAAAGATCTGTTAAATAATATGACTTTTGATCAAATATGTGAACCAAAAAATAATATTGCAGAAAAAATTGAACATATTGGACCACGACTCTTAAAAGACGAGTGGGAACGTGTAAAAAACGAAGCCGGAGAAACAATTAAAAAATATGAAGAAATTGATTTAAGGATGGAAGAAATTAAACAGTATAAAGAATCGCTTCATCCGACTGACGAGAAGGATAGTACCATAAAATCCTAATTCAGACAATTGTGAGGCTTGCGTGGTGGGAGCCAACATATTTATTTCACCGCAAAGCCCAACAAGGACGCACCCCTACGGGGTGCGAATTTATTAATGGGGGAACATACGTTCTACCGAGCTATGCACCCCTAACGGGGTGCAAAAAATATCGAGAATCGATTTGTGGAATAACACCACATCGCGATATGAAAATTATCTGAAATCTGCCGTAGAATAGCACCCCGTAGGGGTGCTAAGCTCGGTAGAAAATGTATCACAAAAATCTATCCGCACCCCGTTAGGGGTGCGTCCTTGGTTCTTCCCACCATAAAGTCGGAAGCGCCAAAAAAGATAAATAACCGTTAGAGGATAAATCTATGGAACCAGAAAAATCAGAAGATTTGATTAATAAAGGAAAAAAATTTTACTCAGATGGTAATTTTGAGGAAGCAATCAGATGTTACTGCAAGGTTGTAGAATTGAACATCGATAATGCATCTATTCTTATTAAATGTGGAATTGCGCTTTGTGATGTGGCAAAAAAACAAAAAGCAGAACCGTTATTTGAATACGCATTAAAATTATTTGAAAAAGCTATGCTATTAGCCCCGGACAATCCTTCTGTTTTCTGTTTTTGGGGAATTGAACTTTTTGAGTTAGCCGAAATGAAACAAGAAGAAGCGTTATTTGTAAGCGCAATTGAAAAATTTGATAGAGCTGCTTATTTAGAATCAAATAATGCTTTGGTTTTTTATTATTGGGGATTTGCATTTTCACAATTAGCCTTAATAAGAAATGTTGACGCTTTATTTGAATATGCATTTGAAAAATTTGACAACGCTATACACTTAAATCCAGATGATATCAGAACCCTTTACATTTGGGGGAATTCACTCTCCAAGTTAGCTTATCTGAAACAAGACGAAAAGTTATTTAATAGCGCATTCGAAAAGTTCGAAAAAGTTACACAACTAGACTCAAAAAATTATACATCTTTTTTTATTTGGGGAATCATGCTTTCCCATTTAGCTAAAATCAAACAAAACGAAGCGTTGTTTGATAGCGCATTCGAAAAATTTGACAAGGCTACAACATTAGCCCCAAGATTTGTCGATGCTTTTTTGGTTTGGGGTGATGCTCTTTCAGATTTAGCCAAAATTAAACATGATGACGCTTTATTTGAAAGCGCATTCAGAAAATTTGATGCCGCAACAAAACAAGACTCTCAAAAAGCTGAGGCGTTTTATCATTGGGGTATTTCTCTCTCTGAGTCTGCTAAAATTAAGAAAGACAGAGATGTATTTGAAAGTGCATTCGAAAAGTTTAACAATGCAACTTTGTTAGAATCAAATAATGCAATCGTTTTTTATCATTGGGGTATTGCCCTCTCCACATTAGCTCAAATTGAACAAGATGATATTTCATTCAAGAGAGCATTTGAAAAATTTGACATTGCAGCGAAATTAAACCGCGATGATAGGTTGATTCCTTGGATTTTTTGTGATTGGGGAGTTACACTTTACAAATTCGCTGGAATCAAGAATGATGAAAATTTATACAAGGAAGCCATAGAACACCTTATAAAATCAAAACGAGAAATTTTAGATATTTTCGTTGCGTTATATGCAAATAATGAAGAAAGGTTGTTCCAAACGGAACACTTTTACACGCTATTAGATAAACCGTCAAACAATAATGATGCACTTTTTTTTGCTAAGATTACAGAAAACATTAAAGGAGATGAAGTAAAACTGAATAAATATAAAGATATCTATCTCAGGTCTATTTATATTATCAGTCAGCTACACGTACATGAACCAAGCGAGAAACATGTGGCGCATTATTGCAGAAAAGATGTTTTACAAAAATTACTTTTTGAAAATAATTCAAAGTTTTGGTTAAATGCCATAAATTATTCTAACGACCCGTTAGAAGGAAAAACTTTGCTCGATTTTTTATACGGAGAAAATAACTCCTTGATCACAGAAGAATTAACCTCAGAATACGAGGCTTTTGCCGGCTGTTTTACTTTCAGCTATGATAGCTTGAATCAATTCCGCCTCTATGGTAAGAATGATGATAAAGAAGAAGGAACCGGGGTATCTCTTGTTATTCGTGATAGTTTTTTCAGTAATGACGCAAAAATGGCAATAAAAATGCTCCAAACCAATTCGTCCGATAACGATTTTTCATCAAAGATCGGTTCTTTCGAAGTAACACGTAATAATTCTATAGAAAAAGATAAATTTGCGCTGTTTCGCTGTATTTATGTTGATCCTGATCCACAAATGAAACAAAACGTAATAACGGTCGGGCAAAAAGAAATTTATCTTTTTTATAAAGAGAATTGTGAGAAAGATTTTGAAAAATATAGCGGTAGTGTTGATAAAATTATTGAACATATTAGGTGTGGAATACGTGATTTGAAGAAAACAATTACTGATGAAAAACTTGAAAGTACAATTGTAGGACAGCTACTTATTAATCTGCGCTATCTTGTGAAGCATGTAGCTTTTAAAGAGGAAAATGAGTGCAGGATTGTTAGGATTGCTAATCTCTCTAAAGATAGGGATATAATTATTGACAAAGAATTCAAACGGATGTATCTTGAGTATTTGCCTAGAATTTCAATGCATATTGATAGTATCTTATGGGGACCAAAAACCGAAGGTTTTGAGTTATTTAAAAGTATGTTAAAAAACAATGGATTGAGTATTTGTTGTAAAAAATCGAAAAATCATTTAGCTTGAAAAAATAGTCTTTTTTGACTAATAAAATAAATGTTAACGTTTGGATATAACATGGAAAACACCACAATAGCGTTGCTAATACGTTACTTCAACATCCTCTCCACGACCGTAATGGCCTTCTTCGCCATCTACGGCGCCATAGCCATATTCGGCAGAAGATCACACCTGAACATCTTCCGAGGCAGCGTCTTCATACAAACGTTTTGCGTAGCCGCGCTCTTCGCGTTTGTTTTAGAGTCCACAGTCTCCAACTTCCCGCATTACCTAAAATATTTCACGGGTAGCGAGCTTCACACCTTAGAGGTTTCACCGAACGATTCTACGATCATTTTAACATCCGACGGCACCATAGCGGAAAAGTATTCGGCCATTAAGAAGGACACAACGGCGCGTGATACCGCCGCGAGTTCGACTTTCGGCGCTATCAACGGCGTCAACGGTATCGATGGTACCGGCAATTCCGGCGTTACATCGGCCGCCGCGTCTTTCAAGAAGGCCGACAGTATACATTTTTCCGGTTATGGTATAAAGTTCAAAGATCTTAACAGGCGAGTCACGTCTATATATATTGATCCGGTTTTTGATACTACGGATTGGATAAACGTGGTAATATCGGGTACAAGCGAAGCGGGTGATTTCGGAAAGGGGCAGACTATTTGTAAGGGGCTGCCCCATACCAATTATATTTCGATTCAGTTGTGCGGAAAGACTTCGGAGTTAAACGTTGAGATTTACGGCACCACGCGGACCGGCGCGGTACAGATTGCTATAAACAAGCAGATCCCCTTGTATTTCAGCGGCTTGCGTTTGATTGTAGTTTCATTGTTCTTTTTCGCGGTTATACTGTTTGTGTATAAGCCGTTTCGCGTCAAAATCGCGTATCTCTTATTCGATTATCGTTTCGACCCGTCAGACAGAAGGCAGAATATCGTCTACATATTGGCTGTTATATCACTCATCCTTTTTTCGTGGATTTGCGCCTATACCTCGGTAGTAGAGGACATGATTCAAGCGAAGCAATACAATAAATATTTGGTTGACGCGATAATAGCGGGAAGGGTCAATTTGGATGCCGGAAGCCCGGAAAAATTGCTTAAGGCGGAGCATCCGTATGATATAAGGTGGCTAAATGAGAGCAAGAAGTATAAGACGGGTGTGGATTGGTTTGGGGATTGGGTATATTACAAGGGGAAATATTATTGTTATTTCGGCGTCGTCCCGGCGCTAATGCTTTACGTGCCGTATAATCTGATTACAGGAAATTATCTTTCGAATCACGGAGGTATTTTCATCTTTGCCGCGCTTTCGATAATTTTATTGGCGCGGCTGTGGAGATTTTTGGTCAAAAAGTATATGCCGAACGCTCGATTTATGTTTTACCTGCTGTCGTTCCTGACCTTGTTTTTCGCGAGCGGATGGTTTTGTCCTTTACGGTTTACGAGGTTTTACTCTATTGTATCGTCGGCCGGGTTTATGTTTGTGATAGCAGGTATATTATTATTGTTCGAATCAATTGAGCATGACGAGAAGCCTGACCGTTCTAAGCTGATGCTCGCGAGCGCGTGTTTGGCGTTGGCCGTAGGCTGCCGTCCCAACCTGCTTTTCGCGTCGCTTATTGTTCCCGTCATTTTGTGGAGATACAAACTATGGAAACACTTACCGTTGGTGGCAATTCCATATATAGCGGCCGCGATTCCTATGTGTATATATAACCACGTACGTTTCGGCTCGATCTTTGATTTCGGAACCCATTACAACATGACCAACCTTAATTTGGCCGCGCACAGTCTTTTAGATCCGATAGGAAAGATTATAAACGTGTTTAACATATCGCTCTCTTATTTGTTTACTGTAAATCATTATTCATTCTTTTACCCGTATGTTGATTGTATTCCTCAGCATACCAGATTTTTCTGGACAATCACGAGGTTTTACGATAAGGGTTGCGGAATGATAAATTTCCCTATAGTCTTTTGCCTAATTTTCTTTTTCAGAAGTATTTTCCGCAAGGAGAACAGGTCTGACACTTTCTATATATCCGCGACGTTTTTAATTATCGCCGCGATTTTGATATTTGTAAATTCTTGGATGGTAGGTCATTCCGGCCGGTACACGATAGACTTTGCGTTTTTCATCATCCTCCCGTCAATATTCTGCGCCTATTATTGGTGCGACGGCGGTGTCAACGGCGGTATCGGCGTTCAAGCGTCCGTAAATCAAATTCCAATCAGAATCCGTCAAAAAGTCGTATACGTCTTGTTAGCCTTCAGCATATTCGTAGGCTTATTCCTTTTCGCGACCACGGTAACCAACGACGTCACGCCCGACAACGCCGCCATGTATCACTATCTGCGCCAATCCCTTATCCTTTTGGGGATAGTATGAGCGGCGGCCGCCGACAGTGTCCGTCGGTCCCGTCTGTCCCAAGAGGAACCTTGCCGCTGCGGTCGCAAAATCCAGGGTTGGCTCCTTGTATGGGCGCATCAGACCGTCTCTAATTGCAGCTTCTTTTTCGCATCCTCCAGCGAGCACCCTTTTTCGAGCAACGCTATAACTTCCAGCGCACCCTCATGACGGCCCTCCTGCCATCCCTCTTGTCGGCCTTTCTGCATTATGTACTCAGAAAGACCGGATGTTTCCATAATTTCCATCAAAACCGCCTGGGTTTCCATATCTTCCGTCCTTTCGAATAGATATTTTACATTTTCCTGCGAAATCGCCTTAATCCAATAGCCTAATATATCCCTATGTTTTCTAACTTCAGTCAAAAGAAATTCCTTCAATTCGTCCGCCGCCGCCTCATCCAGCACTTTTTTGTCTAACGCCTGCAGAAGCAGCTCGCTCTTGTACGTCGCTATCTGGATCGCCACCGTTTTTTCGACGGGAACCCCTTTTTGTATAATATAATAAATGCCGTCGCCTTTCGGCAAAATTTCATAATCAAATTCGTCTTCTAATATTTTAAACAGCTTTTCGGGGGGATTGGCGCAGATAATCGTCGCCGTCACATCGCTGATTTTCACCTCTTCTTGGGCGGCATAAATCCTAGCATAGCCGATTAGCTTGTCGAAAACCACAAGCGTGGGGGGATTATCGACGGGGCTTTTGTACTCTATAATGTTGTGGCCGCGAAAGATTTTGGCCCAAACAGGCTTCAATTCAATTTCGCGGTTCTTTTTGATGACTATGATGTCGATCCTCAACGGTTCTTTGGATAACCGATGTTCGTCAATGATTGCGACATCGTCATTTTCTTTGTAATTATAGAACTGGTAACAAAACGCATTAAACGTGGCGTTGTGGTACAGCGTCGGTTCTTGGCGTTTAGCGTTGTCGTCGGCCGTCTTTTCGGCTGACGTTTTTCCGAATTCTTCAGATTTTTCGATATCAGACATAATTTTCTCACATTTCAGGTGAAAAGCATGCATCACCCGATTATAACGGCGAGAATTATTGTCAAAATGAAAACCATAAGAATAACTTGACCATAACCTCGTCCTTTCATATTTTAGAGCCTATATCTAATATAATACAATCGCAAGCCGCCCCGCAACACCTTTTAGAAAAATACCGCCGATCCGCCCCGAAAACCCTGCCGCAACCCCCGCAAAAACCCGCAGAAACCGCCGTCTGAGGCGGATTTCGACGACGCCCCCCTCAAAATCCCCAAAAAAACCGAAAATTTAGACCTTCCGAGGAAATTTTTCGATTTTTGCAAAAAGTTCTTGCATTACCCGAAAATACATGGTAAAATGATGTTGTAGGGGGGAGATCCGCGACCCGCCGACCTCCGCAAAGACGGGGGTGTTTAGTCGGATTGACGGCCGATAGACGGCCGAAAACGCCCTAAATACGCTGGAAACGCGGGTTTCCGCCGCGAATTAGGGCGCGAAAAACCTGAAATTTAGAGGAATTTGGGACTATGAATATGTACGCTGAAACCGCCGAAATCCCGACCGCCGCAGAATGCAAGGCCGCAAACGGAACCGCCTCAGCGCAGGCGAGACCGTTCAAAAGTGTCTATATTAAACGTACGTTTTCTTGATACACCCGCATGTGCCTTTTTTACCCCGTTTTTAAGCGTTTTTTCATGGCCGAAAGTGTCTAATTTAAACGTACGTTTAATTTATACACTTCTATCCATATCCATACCGAAAACGCCGCCGTAAGGCCGCCCTGCGCCGTCATCGCGGGCTCCGACACGCGACCCGTCTTCGGATCGCCTACACCTGACTTTGCAAATAACGCATATCTCGTTGATTTTACAGACTTTACGATTCTTTCAGACAATAACCTCCCCGTCACGCTAAACCGCGCAAGGCCGTCCGCACAGCCCCTTTTCTGTACAGACGCGCTCCGCAAAACGGCCCGATTCCGCTCGTACTCGCGAATGAGCGGGGCGGGTTGCGCTCGGCGGGCGGGGAGACCTTTCGGCTTAAATAAGGAATTTAACGCTGTATAATTTAAATCACACTTTTTCTAACCATTTTAAAGGAGGTTTGTTATGCTGTTTCTCAAAAAGCAGGGCTTCACCCTTATCGAGCTGATGGTCGTTATCGTGATCATCGGCGTGTTGGCGTCTTTGGCGATTCCGAGGTTTACGGAGGCGTCGGCTAAGGCGAAGGTGGCGGAGGCTCCGCGGGTTATCGCGTCGTTTGAGTCGGCTTGGTTGGCGTTGGTGGCGGAACAGGGGACCATCACTACTACTGACGGTTTAATTTTTGATAATGCTGCGGTTAACGGTGAATCTAAGTGGTGGACATACAACACTCCGACGACATCAGGTACTTATAGCGCGTCGGCAGCGGCCCAAATGGGAAAAATCCCTGCAAATGCAACTATTGGGGTGACGTATAGTACAGAGTCTAATTCTTTTGCGCACACAGCTGTGGCTACAGCGACGACTAGTTTTAAAAAGTACATTCCGAACTTCTTTAGGTAATAACGGTTTGTACAGTAAGCGCGGGGCAGACGCGAAAGCGTCTGTCCTTTGCGTATTGATGTAAGAATAATAGTTTAGAAAACCAATACTATAAGTATGGAAAGATAAATCTATCATAGAATAAAATGGAAAATTCCACAATAGCTCTGCTAATACGTTACTTCAACATCCTCTCCACGACCGTAATGGCCTTCTTCGCCATCTACGGCGCCATCGCCATATTCGGCAGAAGATCACACCTGAACATCTTCCGAGGCAGCGTCTTCATACAGGCGTTTTGCGTGGCCGCTCTTTGCGCGTTTGTTTTAGAGGCCACTGTTTCCAACTTCCCGCATTACCTAAAATATTTCACGGGTAGCGAGCTTCACACCTTAGAGGTCTCCCCTAACGATTCCACGATTATTTTAACCTCCGACGGCACCATAGCGGAAAAGTATTCGGCCATTAAGAAAGACACAACGGCGCGTGATTCCGCCGCGAGTTCGACTTCCGGCGGCATAAACGGCATAGGCGGCATGGACGGTGCCGGCAATTCCGGCGTTACATCGGCCGCCGCGTCTTTCAAGAAGGCCGACAGTATACATTTTTCCGGTTATGGTATAAAGTTCAAAGATCTTAATAGGCGTGTTACGTCTATATATATTGATCCGGTTTTTGATACTGCGGATTGGATAAACGTGGTAATATCGGGTACAAGCGAAGCGGGTGATTTCGGAAAGGGGCAGACTATTTGTAAGGGTCTGCCTCATACCAATTATATTTCGATTCAGATGTGCGGAAAGACTTCGGAGTTAAACGTTGAGATTTACGGCACCACGCGGACCGGCGCGGCACAGATTGCTATAAACAAGCAGATTCCCTTGTATTTCAGCGGTTTGCGTCTGATTGTCGTTTCGTTGTTCTTTTTCGCGGTTATACTGTTTGTGTATAAGCCGTTTCGCGTCAAAATCGCGTATCTCTTATTCGATTATCGTTTCGACCCGTCAGACAGAAGACAGAATATCGTCTACATATTGGCTGTCATATCGCTCATCCTTTTTTCGTGGATTTGCGCCTATACCTCGGTAGTAGAGGATGCGATTCAAGCGAAGCAATACAATAAATATTTGGTTGACGCGATAATAGCGGGAAGGGTTAATTTGGAGGCTGGGAGCCCGGAAAAATTGCTTAAGGCGGAGCACCCGTATGATATAAGGTGGCTAAATGAGAGCAAGAAGTATAAGACGGGTGTGGATTGGTTTGGGGATTGGGTATATTACAAGGGGAAATATTATTGTTATTTCGGCGTCGTCCCGGCGCTAATGCTTTACGTGCCGTATAATCTGATTACAGGAAATTATCTTTCGAATCACGGAGGTATTTTCATCTTTGCCGCGCTTTCGATAATTTTATTGGCGCGGCTGTGGAGATTTTTGGTCAAAAAGTATATGCCGAACGCTCGATTTATGTTTTACCTGCTGTCGTTCCTGACCTTGTTTTTCGCGAGCGGATGGTTTTGTCCTTTACGGTTTACGAGGTTTTACTCTATTGTATCGTCGGCCGGGTTTATGTTTGTGATAGCAGGTATATTATTATTGTTCGAATCAATTGAGCATGACGAGAAGCCTGACCGTTCTAAGCTGATGCTCGCGAGCGCGTGTTTGGCGTTGGCCGTAGGCTGCCGTCCCAACCTGCTTTTCGCGTCGCTTATTGTTCCCGTCATTTTGTGGAGATACAAACTATGGAAACACTTACCGTTGGTGGCAATTCCATATATAGCGGCCGCGATTCCTATGTGTATATATAACCACGTACGTTTCGGCTCGATCTTTGATTTCGGAACCCATTACAACATGACCAACCTTAATTTGGCCGCGCACAGTCTTTTAGATCCGATAGGAAAGATTATAAACGTGTTTAACATATCGCTCTCTTATTTGTTTACTGTAAATCATTATTCATTCTTTTACCCGTATGTTGATTGTATTCCTCAGCATACCAGATTTTTCTGGACAATCACGAGGTTTTACGATAAGGGTTGCGGAATGATAAATTTCCCTATAGTCTTTTGTCTATTTTTCTTTTTCAAAAGCCTCTTCCGCAAAGAGAACAGGTCTAACACTTTCTATATATCCGCGACGTTTTTAATTATCGCCGCGATTTTGATATTTGTAAATTCTTGGATGGTAGGTCATTCCGGCCGGTACATGATAGACTTCGCGTTTTTCATCATCCTCCCGTCAATATTCTGCGCCTATTATTGGTGCGACGGCGGTGTCAACGGCGGTATCGGCGTTCAAACGTCTGAGAATCGAATTCCAATCAGAATCCGTCAAAAAGTCACATACGTCTTGCTGGCTTTCAGCATATTTGTGGGCTTATTCCTTTTCGCGACATCGGTAACCAACGACATCACGCCCGACAGCGTCGCGATGCACTACTATTTGCGCCAATCGCTCATCCTTTTAGGTATCGTATAGGCAACGCCGTAATTAGGAAATTATATTCTTGACTTCGCCCGATCTTTTTCCCCCAACGGCCGGCCGCCGTTCACGGAAAGTAAATTCCTTTGGCTCCCGCCTCCGTCCCGGCGGTTTCCCCCCAGACCGTAAGTTTCCGCGCCTTGCCTCTGTCGAACGTTACGGCTATCCGTTCCCCTCCGGCCGCGTTGCATCCGCCGCCGTCGGCCTCGTCTATGAAGTAGACGCTTTTCGCGTCGCCCATCACTATCGCTTTCTCTATTTTCCCGCCCTCCCCGAATGTCAGCAGCATCGTGCGGCCCGACACTTCGTTCGTGCGCGCCGAGTCGCCGGCGGCGAAGTTCCGGCTCAGCACGTTTCCGAAGGCGCGCATGGAGTTTATCTTCCCCGCGTCCGACATGCGCACGCGCAAACTGTCGCTCCAGATGTGGGTGACGAGCGAGTCGTTGTTTCCTGAGGCGTTCCGCTCCGCGTTTCGTCCGTGCGCCTTGCCGAAAGCGGTCATGGAGCTTATCTTCCCCGTCTCGAACATGGATACGCGCAGACTGTCGCTTGTTATGTCAGTGGACATTGTGTTCTTGGCGGAGTCGGCGGATTCTCTGTAGCGTCCCTTAG
>Ga0268262_10004332_pt1 | contig 14747 bp, 14 predicted proteins | sample TergutNc150P3_FD_190354 | JGI IMG/M metagenome (GOLD analysis project Ga0268262, IMG submission 190354) | Nasutitermes corniger P3 segment gut microbial community from laboratory colony in Florida, USA - Nc150 P3 (SPAdes) (version 2) | ecosystem: Host-associated > Arthropoda: Insects >... | reverse complement strand
GGTGGAGTGGCAATTTTAGCCGCGAACTTTTAGATGGCAACCATGTTGATAAATGGACAGTGAGCGGCGGCAGGCAAAATCTGCTTTCTGGTGGTACCTTTGGTCAAATAAATGGCACCAAATCCAATCCAGTGTTGCAAGCAGATTTATTCGGCGACTTTCGTGAGGAGGTAATATTTTCCAACGGAACAAACGCCTTGCGAATCTTTACATCAACAATGGCAACCACCAAACGCCTTGTTACCCTGATGCACGACCCTGTATATAGAGTTGCCGTTGCATGGCAAAATTCTTCTTACAACCAGCCGCCTCACCCAGGCTACTACATAGCAAGCGATATGGATATCCCGCCGCCTGCTCTAAATGTTGCAATGGTAGGCGGAACTTCTCCACCTCCACCACCACCTCCAAGCTCCTCTTCCGCTGTGCCAAGTTCCTCATCTGTTGCACCTAGTTCCTCATCTGTTGCACCTAGTTCCTCATCTGTTGCACCTAGTTCTTCCTCCATTGCGCCGAGCAGCAGTTCAACTGGAACAACCCCTGTTTTGAATGTTCCAACTGCGGAAAAGAATATTGAAAATGTTCGCGTGTATTTTGATGGCTCTCGTGTTTTAATTAAAAAGACCTTGCCAAATGGCAAAGAAAGAATTTTTGATTTGAAAGGAAAAGAGAGGTAAATCTTATGATTTTGCGCACTGTGTTTGTAATAATGATATTAGCGTTGTTTGCATTCGGGGCAACGCTGACCCTTGATGCAAACTACTCTGGCGCACCAGCTCCAAAAACTGTCGCAACCGATGCCCAAGGTTGCCTAACGGGTGCTCCCCTGCCTGTCCCAAAAAGAGCGGGCTACGTTTTTAGAGGATGGTTCACCACATCAGAGGCAACTGGCGGAACACAGGTTATCTTAGGTGCGGCTGGTACTAAATTTACCAAAGACACCACTATATACGCACGATGGATAGACTATGTGCCAGTGGATATGAGCAAGATACCGAAAAACATGAAAGAAAATTTTGACTGGCTGAAAAACGACCGCTATCCACGCGAGTCTTATATGCCCTTAGCCGTGCCTAGTTGGGGTTGGTACAACACAATCTTTGACCAAATTTGGGATGGCAACGGCTCCATTAACTACGGGGTAAGGTGGGAATCAACCAAATCCATAACCCTTGAAGAACGCAAGCAAATTGCATCCATGCTTCACCAAGCGATTAACGAGTGGATGCGCCAGATTATAGGCATGGAGGGCTGGCCCTTTCAGGAAATCTCCGTGAAAATTTCGGGATGGGCGGTGAGCGATGGCGCCAAAATTTTAGATAAGCAGCCTAACGAGGTGGTATGGGTAAACAATACTTATGATGACCCAGGTCCAGCATCCGCTGACCATCCTCGCGACCTCATAGCTAGCGCACCCAAAGCGATGACCAGACTGAATAACTTATCCGCAATAAAGAGCAATATGAATTATCAATATGGCGGAGATCCTTACGCCCGTGTGGATTTATATTTGTGGTGCACGGAATATGATTTTGGCGCGGCGGGGCACGGCAGCTGGTGGGGAGAGCGCTTGCCTTCTAAAGATGTTATGTCTGCGGCAAAGAGCGGCGGTGCAGGTTCTGGCGTTTTGCTGCACGAGATTGGGCATAGCTTTGGGCTATATGATTTCTATGGCGCGGTAGGCGTTGACAAACCGCCCAATACTTCCGATGGCAGTGTTTTTGGAAAGGGAGCCTTGGTGAGTTTTATGTGGAATGGTACAGGAAACAAAGTCATCAACGAATACGACACATGGCAAATCCGCTACTGGTGGGATTGGATAAGAACCGCGACCCCAGCAAACGCAAACAGATTCAGACCTCTGCCTAAAGATGACGAAGGAACAAGCAGCAGCTCCAATGCACCGAGTAGCAGTTCAAACATGCCAAGCAGTAGTTCAATCACACCAAGCAGTAGCAGCCGTAGCAGCAGTAGTAGCAGTTCAGCTGAAACAACTCCTGTTTTGAATATTTCTGCCACGGAAAAGAACATTGAAGGCACTCGTGTGTACTTTGACGGCTCCCGCGTTTTAATCAAAAAGACATCGCCAAACGGCAAGGTGAAAGTTTTTGATTTAAAAGGACATGAAAGGTAGCTACCTAATCACTCCCTTGCTTTTCCATTTCCCTCTGCGCCAGCGTGTGTAGTTGGCAATGGAGCGGTAGAATTCATCAGATGCCATTCCAAGCCACAGACCCACCGCCCCAAGCTCAATTCCAAAACAAAGGAATAAGGTTGTGCCAAGCCCAAGTGTCCACATGGATATGGTTCCAAATACTGCTGGGAATGCGGAATCCCCTGAAGCTCTTAAAGCATTTGTTATAACAATGTTGGAGGCTTTGAATGGCTGCAATGCAACATCGCACCAAAGGAGCAAACCACCCAAATGCAATATTTCAAGGTTAGTCGTGTAAAAAGATAACAGATGCTGCCCTGTGAGAGCCACCACCACAGCCACCACGAATGCACTGGAACTGCTCCAAACAAGGCTTTGGTGCATCCTTTTATTCGCTTTGTCAAACTCCTTGTTGCCAACCAGATGAGCCACCAGTATTTGGCTTCCGCTTCCAAGCCCAACGCTTAAAACCACCGCGAACATCGCAAAAGCTCCAGCAAAAACCCTAGCTGGCACTATTGATGAGTCGCCAAGATTATGACCTAGTTTAACAAACATAGCCATAACAAAAACCTGAAACAGTTGAAAGCTAACTGGTTCAATAGCAGCCGGAATCCCTATGCGGAGCCATTCTGGCAAAAGCACATAGTAGCCTTTTTTAATGTCTCCTACATGCGTTTTGTGTTCAAGATGATAAATAACCACTATCCACAATGCTATTACGGAAATAGCCCAAGACAAACCAGTTGCTATTGCCACGCCATAAACCCCTTGCATAAAAACAGGTACGCCAAAATAACCCTCCAAGAATATATAGTTCAAAGTGATGTTTATTATGAGGGTTATTATGTTTGCAAACAAATTCCATAAGGTATAGCCGTGCGTTGCCACAAGGCTGGTTAAAGTTCCTTGCAAAGCCCTGAACATTACCGCAGGCGCTATTGTGTGCAAAAATTTAATAGCCGCCTCCGCAGGCTCTCCGCTTAAACCCATCAGAGCCACTATGGTAGGCGTTGCAAACCAAAGAATAACTCCCATTCCAAGCCCTAAAACCGCGCTGCCAGATATCACAAGCGTTTGGGTAACCTGCGCGTGCCTGGGTTTATCTCCCCCCAAAAACTGCGATGCAATGCTAGCTCCTGCCTGCGCAAAGGCTTGAATTGCCATAAACAGAGTCCCTATAACAGGCATCAAGGCACCTACTCCTGCCGCCGCTTCCACAGAACGTCTGGATAAAAACCAGCTATCCAGCATTGGCAATGCCATGCCAATGCCAAAAGTAACAACGAGGGGCCAAGAGAGGGAAAGGAGGGATTTATCTTTAACGGTCATTTAATCTTCAGATTTTTCCTTTTCCACCCTAAAAGTGTATTTGGATTTGTAATAGTCTATGACTTCATCCATATTTCTAAACCTTTTGCTTAAGGCTTTGCGCAATTTAACGTCTTTTTTGACTCTTGTTTGGAGTTTATCTCTAATATCATTGAAAAATATTTCGTCAGCAGCCATATCCACGTGTTCTTGAGTGTAGTTGGTATAGAATCTGCGCTCTAAAAGCTGTTGCAATTTGGTTTCGCAAGGGCGGGGCGATTCAGAGGCTACTTTTTTGAAAACAGGCATATAGCAACGTTCCAAATATTCCTTTTTATCATTGACTATCATGCTATCTATGGCAGGTATTCTCATGTTTTTTTCGTGTTCTGCCTGAACCACATCCCGTTTCTCCGCGCTGCCACAGGAAACCAGGAGAATCGCTGTAATAAGTAAAATAAAACGCATAGTAGGAATATAGTAAATAATTCCCACCCCTTGCCAATAACATAATTTTTTACTATATTTTAAACAAATAGTTGTTTTTTGGAGTAAATATCTGTGGCTGCTAAAAAAATGGTTCCGCCAAACAAGTCTTGTTTAAAAAGATTGCGCCAAGCTGAAAAGGCAAACGCCGCAAATCGTTCTACCCGTTCTGCCATTCGCACAAGCCTTGGCATAGTGCGCAAAGCACAGACCAAAGAAGAAGCCCTCAAAGAAGTCCCACGGCTTTTTAGCATAATGGACAAAGCCGCTGCCAAAAGCCGTGCCGGTTTTAGCAAAAATCGCGCTTCTAACTACAAATCAAAGGTAGGGCGTTTGCTGGGCAAGCTCGCCGCTTCCTCCAAAGCTTAGGTAAACAATGTCCTTGCCGCCGCTGAATAGGCTTCGTAAGGGCGTTGTATTTTTTTCATTTATCTTTTTTTGCTTTATTATATACCGCCTGTTTTTTTTTGAAACAGAAAAAGAGTCTATTTTGCCAGAAGAAGAAATTCAACGCGCAAATACCGAAATGTGCCTTTTAGTTGCCACCAGCGGGCCTATGAACATTGATACGGTTTTCTTTTTGAACAACAGCTTAAATAAAATTTTCGCATATTCTTTTTTGGCGGCAGATTTAGATATATCCGATACTATATGGCATATATGGTATCACGGTTCCGATATGGTGAAAAAAACTGTATGTTTGGTGCAAAATTCAGCTTGCTTTAGTTCTCTTTTGGCAGATAGCCTGCAAATAGGAAACTGGAGCGTTGATACCCGTAAAGGCAATGTTTTATTGAATGTAAGGCAGTTTATAGTTGAAAAGAAATAGCATACTCAACGTTGCAATAGCAACCGTATTTTTAGCAGCTTGCGTCTCAGAAGACCCAAGCATTGAGGAATTTGATTTGCAAAAAATACGTTTTATCAAAGATACCTCCATAGTTATAGGCACCACTCCTTTCAAGTCATATTTTACAGAACCCGACTCATATACCAACGCAAGCAAGCAGGCAAATTTATACTATGCTATGGGCAATGGCGACACAATGAAAATCTCGGTTTGCGAATACAATAACACAACTCTTGCAGAGGCTTTTTTTTACAACCGCGGCATAGTGGAAAAAGACGAGCGTTTAATAGGCGGCGACAGAAAAAGATTTTTTAGATGGGGCAGGCGAATATTTATTTTTTCTTATCAGTTTTCAATTTCCAAGAACTCTTCCATACTCGATTCCCTTATGTCTTTTATAAGAAGGTTCCCAGCCGCAGACACAAGCGCAAATGTGGATTTTCAAACTTTCAGTTTAAAAAACAGCATCCCCGACAAAGATATTTCTGTGCAGCGAGTTTATTTTTTGGGGGTTGAAGCCCCATTCAATATGCTAGTTCGCAGTTACAGAGATTCCAATTTTTCTTGGGTTTGCGCCCGCAGCTCCGGCACCGTTTCCGAAAAAGACTGGGAAACCTACAAAGCCAAATGGCAAACCAGCATTTACGGCTCAGACTCCACAGCTTTAATCAGCAGGCTCCCAAACGGAATTGTAGCCGCCGTTTACGGAGATTTGGATAAAAAACGAATGCAAACCGTTTTCAAAGAATTCACCGCTTTGATGAAGTGAAGCTGTTCACATTACTGCCTTTTTCTTTACAAATACCGGTCTGTGCGCTTTTTTCCAAAATTCCTCGTTTAATTCTGGATTGTCAGGGTCACTAAGATCCGGTTCGTTCTGAGAAAGTAACTCCAACTCCTTAATCCGTCCAGAAGTTAAAGGATATTTTTCCCGCATCTCTTTTGCTGTCATTCTAACCATTGCCATTGTACAAACTCCTTTCTTTTTTTGTTGCAAAACGAAGTGAAATTATTCTAGTCACCTCATTTCTCTCTGTATGCACAACTACTACCACTACAATCTTAGAAGCCAGCATACCTATTGTTTTAAACCGCATTTCACCACAACTACTAATATCCTCCATGGTTAAACGATATGGGTCACGAAATACGCTTTCAACTTCCCTAAAGTCCAAACCATGTTTCAGAATGTTAGTTTTCCTTTTTTCTTCATCCCACTCATATAAAACTTCTTCCCACGGATCAAACCAGCGGTCAAATTCATCGCTGTTCATAACGATCCTCCTCCAAATATACAAAATTCCACCCACCACCGCAAGGCTTAACCTTCACTTTTTCCATAAAAAACCTCCGTTTCCTTTCTCTATTATATTAGACGGAAAAAACGGGAAAAAAAATCATGGAAATGCAAATTTATTTTCGTATTCGTAGGGAAAATCGGTTAATCGGGCGAATCGGGGTTCCAGACAATGGGCTAAAAAAGAATCTTCCCCCCGCCCACCCCCTGGGGAGGGGAAGATGATTTAGTTACGGATTACTGACCAGGACCGCTACAGTCAATGCTTTCACCATTTGTTAAACACAAGGTACCAAATTCATTATCATTTAAGGCCATTTTCCCTAAGGGAACCAAACCGTTTCCTGCAACTGTTGTTGACTTTCCATTTACCGATACCGTAAACGAGGTATTGTTGTTTGTTTGACATCTCATACCTACATCAGGTAAGTAATGCTGATTGTTATAGCCATAAACATTTACTTCAACACATTCATCTTTTTTCAACGTTACCTTATTAGAAGCTGCCTTGCCGTCTGCTTTACAGATACTCGCTTCTACCTGGCATTGTCCACTAGCGGCACAAGTGCATTCTATTATATGATCTGCTCCGGCGGATACTTTCAATGGGTCACATGCAGATGTAACGGGTTGGCTATAAGCTGGGCAGTTGAGAGTAGCTTCAACGTCATAAGTCTCTTCGTGCTTTTTGTCCCAGTTTTTCCACTCAGAGAGAATTCCAGTTGAAGGCCAGTTTTTACTACCTCCATCATATTTATACACTACGCTCTTTGTGGATCCGCAAATATTGTCTGAATCTACTACGGTTACACCGCTTGGGTTTCCACCTCTTGCTGTGGTTGTTGGGTTTTTATCCCACTTGCAATCTCCAGTTAATTCTGGGGCTTTTTTGGATGACCAGCCGTCTTTTGGATTGCAGGCGTTTGTGTGTTTGCCGTCTTCGCAGGTTAGTTCTGCGAATAAGACGTAGTTTTTTGAGCCAAGGGCAGAAACACCGCCTGCAGGAAGTTCCTCGCAGTCATAAATCAATGCCATCTCGGTGTTGTTTGGTGCATAGCTCCATGCAACAGAAGTGCAGCCGCTTGGCAAAGTATGTGAAGCTGGCTTGAGTACTTTGCCGGGGGTTAAAATAGTTGATGACGTGTAGCCATCCCAGCCACAGGTGAAACCTGATTTTGCATTTTTTTCTGCACAGTTACCTACCGGCGCATTCCCCTTGGAACTGCTGCTAACGGCTTTTGAGCTTGAACTTTGAGCTGCGAGCGTGCTTGAACTGCTTTGGGCTTTTGAGCTTGAGCTAATTATTTCATGATAATCATCGCTACTGCTGCTTCTCGCAGGGGGTGGTTCCGAACTTGACGATTCTGGCTCGCTGGAGCTGCTGCTTGGTGCCTGGAGAGTGCCTTGTTTAATGGAATCAATTTTATCTGCCACTTCGCCGTCAAAAATTGCTTCTGCTTCACCCAATCTCTCTAGGATTTCGGCATTCAATTCAATCATTTCTCCGTCTCCGCAAGCTACAAAAAATATAGCAACTACGCCAACAAGACTCACAATTGCAAGCGCTGATTTTAGTTTCTTTTGCATAAAACCTCCTACAGGTTTGGACCGTCTTCTACCTTCCAATAATAAACTTTTTTGGGCCAATCTCCAGGAGATTGTCCAGGACCATCTCTTGGTTCAATGCGTATCAAATACTTATCGTTGCCAGAATTAGCTGTGAGTAGATGATACTCATCTAAATTCGGGATTGACATATTTTCCGAAGGACCAGTCATCGATCTAAATATGCTGTTAGGATACGCATGATTAGGCTCTGGATATTCACCGGTAAAACCAGACTTATCACTTTCAGCATTATAACTCGCCTCAGTCCATCTAATTTTGCCTCCGGAAATAGATATATCAACTCCTACTCCCACATCTCCTGCCGGGTCTTTAAGCGTAAATTTCACAGAGAAACCTGGTATTTCTGTTTCTGTGTTTTTCTGTACACTTAGGGGTCCCTGTTTTTGACCAAATTTCCACATAGCTTCAGAAGAAGATGAACGCGCTCCACCCCCGCCAGAAGACGAAGTTGCGCAATAGCTATCCGGTCTTTCATATTTATATTTATAACTTGTGCAACGGTTGGTCTTTCCATCCTTGTCTGCGAGGCAGGCTCTCACATCAACCTCCTTTTGACCGCAACCAGTGACTTTTTTTAAATCCACATAAGTATCTTGGTTGGTTAAGCTGATAAAGGTGCCACTGTTTGGCAAATTTGATGTTATGGCAGAATTTACAATATTGCCATTATAGCTAACCACGCCCGAGGGGAAAAACTCCAATTTCACTATAGGGTCTAGAGAACCCGCGTTAAATGAGCCAAGCAGTTCTATTTTGTCTGAGCCAAGATTCGGATAGATATCATTTGGAGGATCATCCACGTCAAAGATTAGTTGAGCATCCGTCTCCTGAGAAGACAGATTGCCGCTATTGCCGCCACTGCTTGAACTATCTCCGTCACCACTGCCACCGCCGCCGCCGCAAGCGGCAAGCGCGAAAATTAGAGCCAAGCCCAAACACGGGGGCAATGCTAAAAAAGAAAGTTTTGTTTTCATAATCACCTCACTTTAAATATAGAAAATTATTTGGGTACTCTTCTAACTCCAAACATTTCTATAGCTTCATCCTTGCCAAATCTCGCGGTTTTGGGGTTGCCATTCTCATCGTCGTACTTTATTTGCCAATAGAACTTAGCTATTGCCACATAAGCACCAGCACCTACAAACCTTCCAGCGTTGGTTTTCAAATCCCAAGCCAAATAGAAATTGTAGTTGTTGGATATGCAGTTGCCAACGTTGGCGTCATTTCTGAAAAGCTCGCTTGTGCAATCTAGCTGCACAGAGTTTCTGTGCGCTGTGTAATCGCCCAGATTGGTGTGGTAGAATGCGCTGGCATGTATGCTTATGGCTCCCGGAGCAAGTTCATCAATATTGTATTCGCTGAGATCTTTGCCACCTATTTTGCACTTCTTATTTGGCTCTGTAGCTGTAGCAGTACACTTATCCTGCACAAACTTTTTCAAATCCTGGCCCAGCCTATCGGAAATGTCAAAGAGAGTACCTACCGAGCCTGGGTAATAGGCTTTTATGGTATCGGGGTTGGTTATGTGCTTTGGAACAGGCAAGAATTCTGCCACATTGCCAGTCTTGTATAGATTGTCTCTTGCCCAATCTCTGGTATCATTGCTAATCCAATTTGGATAATAATAATCGTCGTTTCTAGAACCATCGAAAGTTCCGCCAATCACTGGAGCCTTGGGGTCTGCGACAACCTGTGCAATTTTAACTTGCTTCTTTCTAGCCGGATTTACTCCAGTTACAAGAACGCCTCTCTCTCTGGGGTTGGCAAAATTGCCCGCTGCGTCTTGGTATATCTTGTAATCTGTGCGGAGTTTCACCCAGTCATCAGATTTAGGCGTACGGGTTGTTAAGTCGGCACTGAGCTTTTTGGAATAATAAACCATATCAACAATGGTATCGCCTTTATCAACAGAAACTCCGTCAGAATAGTCTGTCATATCGCCGGGGGTTTTGGTGTTGTTTGGCTTGTAGATTGCTAGGCTGGAATAATCCCTCGCCTGAGGATCTTCCCAACCCCAATCCGAATTATCATAGTCTTGGCTTAACCTTTGCTCAGGAGTAATTTCAACTACCGGGCAGTTTGTCCCTTGGCTGCGCCCAAAGCAATACTTAAACGGATTTTTTCTCGCCTCTGGGCTATTGCCAGCGGTATTTTCACCCGTAGCCGCAAACACAGGCTCCGACAAATAAACTATGAATTGCTCTTTGCATCCAAGTTCGCTGTCTAAGCAGTTCCCCGCATTGTTAGAAACATAAGTATATTCCGCTTTCACAACAACAGGCGAAATCCTGTCTCCTATTTCTTTCTTGCTGCCAGTTTCGTCATATTGGAATGCTCCATCTGGGCAGGAGGTTGGTGATGGGCACAAATCGCGCTCATAGAATGGCGTATAGCTATAAACAAGACTCCCTTCATGGCCAATGGTTTGAACTTCTTTGGAGAAAGCCGGAGCTGTGACAACCACAAGGTTTTTGCCCTTTATTTTGTCATTCCAATAATTGCGATTCCTCTCAAAGAACTCTCTGGTTTTATACAGTCTCAGAACCTCGGCTTTGTTTTTCAACTGTTCAATGCTATATTCCGGAGCGTGGAAACGTATAGGTTCCTCGCCTTTTGCCCAAGCTACCTCTAGGAGAACAATCAATGCACTATCATTCAAATCGCCACTCGTGGCAGAGGTGTCTTTTCTAAACGAACTATTGAATTCAACATACAAACTATCCCCAATGCCATCGCCGTTTCTGTCGAAAATTTCGCTTCTCACAGGTACGGGAACAGGCGATTTTCTGAATTGCAAGCCAGTCCACTCTGCATGGGTTTGTTCTTTGCTTGCGCCCCAAACCTCCCATTTAGCCTTATTTTCGCCAAGAATTTCATCTGCGCCGCTGAGAAAGACCTTTGCTTTGCCAGCAGTAATTTGCGTGGCATTGCTTGTGACAATTTTTTCTCCATATTTGCCATATTGAGAAGGATTGTTAGTGGAACTGGTTGTTCTGACAGTAAATCCGCAAGTGCTGCAAACTTCGTTTCTCTTAGCATCCCATGCCACAAGATATACGTCTAGCGACTGACCTGCAAAAGGAGGCTGGTCCTTAGGAGGGTTGCCACCACTTGTTTTCCACCGGCTCCATCCATCGGGGTTTCTGATCTGGGTATTTCCATCACTTTCCACAAATCGCAGTTCGGGCTGGTAAAGGTTAATGGTTAGGCTAGGTGCATCGTCTCCCTCTGTGGCTACATTCAGTTTAAAGGTTTTATTGCCTATATCGTAACCGCCCGCTACCCACAAGGTTGCCATTCCGTTGACAAGGTTGCCGGTATAGCTAGTCACGCCTGTGTTATCCGCTGCTGTTTCGCTTTCGTATATTTTCAGACCGGTGTTGCCAGAAATTGTAACACTAAAGCCTGCTGTGTTAGCTGGATCGTCGTCGTAAGAGAAAGAGGTATATGTGCCAACATCATTCCATGAACCGCTGGATATGTAGATTGGGGTGCGCCTGCCAGCAATTATGTTTTGTTCCTTAGCGGTTTTACTTCCATAAGCATCTTTCAATTCCTTTTCTTGCGGGTGGGGATTATTTTCCGAGGGCCAGGGTGTCACTGAACCCCAAACTATGCGGGTATTTGATGCGCTTCTGATATTGTCTATGGGAATGGACTTGCCTATCACTGTGCCGCTGGAGTTCAGCAAGCGGGCATATACATTGTAGTTTCCAACCAAGTCAACTTTTTCTGCTGCTTTGTCATCATTTCTGCACCACTTTTTGTCTCCGCAACTGTAAACGGCATTCTGGGCTTTGATACCTCTGTAGCAGGTAAAGTTCGTAGCCGAGCCAGTACAATTCTTTGAATTTTTGCCGGGCGAAAGCCATATAGTGTCTTTGGTGCCGCGCGGAACCATAAAGAACTCAACGTTATATTTTGCATCTATAAGGGCTTGACCGCACACTGGTCCTGTGCCACTGGTGTTGCCCATGCCCATTTTGCTAGCACAGTCGCTGCCACCGCTCACTTCTGCGCACATCGGCTGGTCTCGTGCTCCTGACGTATTAGCCCAGAAGTTGCTTTTTTGCACAACGTACATATTGGTGGTTATGCGCGCATTGGAATTAACGGTGCGTTGATCGCAGAAGAATATATCTATGGGATATGGTTCGTCTCGCTCTGTTAGCCCCAGCGTCTTTAATTCTACGTGACCCGGAGCTGCCATGTGAGCACCACCCAAATCTATAACCAGCTTGTTGTTTATGTAAACCCAAATTGGATCATCACCGCTAAAGTAAAACACTTGGTCAGGGTCATAAAAAAAATCTGCGTGGCTTTCAAAACAGAAGTGCTGATTTGCTTTGGCATTTTTATCATATTCCGCCTGAGGACTCTTGTACACTGTTTTCATAGCCGAGGTTCCGTGCAAATACCAATCTGTCCAAGTAGAACCTGTCTTGCCATCATCGCCGGGTCTTGCTCCCCAGTCATAAATACTCTCTGTGGCGGGTGTGGCGCCAAATGCGCTTCTTGTTGGAGTGTCTCCATCAGCGAAATCGCCCTCTTTGCTTTGGTATGCATCAAATGTTTCCTTGGTTATAGCTGATACTCTAGGAGGGAATCTATCTGCCGTGCGTTTGGTGTTGCAACTGGGGCAGTTAGCATCATTTGCCGCTTTATCTAAAAGTTCTGGGAAAAAGCCGCCAACAAGCCTGCCGTTTGCATTCTGCATTTTATCGCTGTCAAATTCAAAACTGCCTACACCAGCACCTTTTGTTATTTGAGTAAATGGCATATTATAACAACGTTCAACATTAACACCCTTTGTGGACGTGAAAGCCTTGTTGAACCAGTCTGCGTCTGTCCAGCAACCATTCTTTTTGCAGTTATCGCATTCAATTTTTCTGGTGGTTGAGTTCAAATTTTGCTTCACCAAACCTTTAACCACACCCGTGCAGTTTGGTTTTAGATTGCCGCCTGAGCCACTGTAGGCTGCTGGACCTTCTTCGCATGCCCCTTTGGTATCTTTGCCGTTGCCTTCGCTTGCTCCCTGCCGCCATGTGCCGCAGCTGAAATCTGGGTGAACTGCGGGATCGGTATCGTAAATAAAGGCGGCAAGCTCAAATTTGCAGCGAGTGGGATCTGCTTTGTTGGGGTCTGAGCCAGTCCAGCCAGAACCTTTGACGCCATTATCCATTTCGTCTGCCACAAAATAGAGATTATTGCCAAGCTCGTTGAAGAGATCATTCAATACAAAAACACCACCCTCAGCAGCAAAATTTACACCTGCATCAAAATCTAATTTCAATCTGCCGTTGGGACCAATTTTATCCATACCAGATTTCCCAAGCCAGAATTGAGCACGCCGTCCCAAATCAGAGCCGCTAGGAATGGTAGTTTTATACCAACCGCACCTGTCTGGATCTATAGTCAGCGCAGAAGATGTTGAACCATCGGAAATGTAGCTCCTTCCAGCTATCCATTTGGCATCGTCTGGCGGGAAAAAGTAAATGGTTCTGGTTTGGGCTACCACGCTTGCTGCAAGCAAAGCAACCAGGGAAAATGTAAAACACAGTGTTTTTACGGGGTTCATAGAGCCTCCGGGTGTGGGTGAAGTCCATTAAGCGAGCCAGGTTTTATTTTATTAATAACCATATTCGCCATTTCAAATCCAGTTTGTATAACTTTTATGGTGGTTTCGCCATCATAATAGCCACTTAAATGCAAAATATTGTATACAGAATTGAAAGCATCCAGCAATTTTCTGTCTTTGTTGAGTGCTGCTCTGTAAAAATCTATTGTTCTTCTAGTTTTTTTGTGGGGGAGGTCAATCCCTTTAATTTTTAGTAATGCATCAAGTGCTATAAGAGTTCCGTTATAAGCAGTGCCACAGGCAGTGCGAACATATTTTTTGTCTTTATAGTGAGATTCACCTTTTCCAGCAGTTTTCAAATAGTCTTTGGCATTGGCAATGTAGCGCATTGCCTCTGCGTAGCTATCGTGCTTAATATGTTGCTGTTCCTGTAACGTCATAATTCTCCAATAGTCTTTTTAGGGATAATACTCCCAACTTAAATATATATATTTTTCGTTTATAATGGGAGATTTTTTGTGAAAATTGGCAAAAAAGAGAGATTTTGTGTGATTTTAAAGGCTTGCAATTATATTTTTACCCAAAATTCGCATTTTTTAAATTCCCCGCTTGGGCGGGGTGGCAAGCCAAGTTTGCACAGAGTGTTTCAGGCTTGACGGGGTGGGACTGAATTAAATTCCCCTCCCAAGAGGGGAATTCTTAAACTTCTCCCTAACCACAACCAAATCCCTCTTATACGGATTCTCCCTAAAATCTGCAAAAGCCCAGCTTGTGGGCTTAAAATCACCCTTTGAATATGTCAAAACCATATCCAGCCAAATTCCGTCCCCTGCGTAGAGCTTAAAAGGACCCCGTTTTGTTGAGGGGAGAACTATTTTGTCAAAATCCATATAGCCTATGTCTATATTCAATGTACGGCCGCCACTTTCATTTTTTAGGCTGTTTTCTAACTCAATTGCCTTTCTTTTATATGTCCCTATCTTCTCCGGCTCAATTAGACCTTTGAAAGAAACTGCACATCTGTGCAGGTTTTCTCCCATTTCTTGGTTGTAGTAGGTGGTTTTGTTGAAGGGGAAAAATTCCCCTTTATGCTCAAAATCACCAAAACACCTAGATAATTCACTTATCCAGGTGTCTTTTAGAGAATTTTGAGGGGCAATTATAAAAGCTATGAGCTTTGCTAATTCCATAATCCTGTTAATCCTCTAATCGGGGGTATCATGGTTCAGACAATTACACCTTAAACTGATTCACCACGCCCTTCAAGCTGCCTGCAACTTTGGCTAGCTCAATGGCGTATTTGTCAACCTGATGGGCGCCTTTGGCACTGTCGTTTGCGAGTTGGTTCACGCTGGCTACGCTCTGGCTTGCATCGGCTGCGCCTTTGGCGGCTTCGCCTGCGTTGCGGGCTATGTCTTTGCTGCCTTTGGCTATTTCGCCT